>Ga0105244_10000975_pt1 | contig 24030 bp, 16 predicted proteins | sample KBSM44metaG_FD_80423 | JGI IMG/M metagenome (GOLD analysis project Ga0105244, IMG submission 80423) | Miscanthus rhizosphere microbial communities from Kellogg Biological Station, Michigan, USA - KBS M4-4 metaG | ecosystem: Host-associated > Plants > Roots > Rhizosphere > Soil | place... | reverse complement strand
GGCGATTACCTCGTGAAGGGACTCACCGAGAGCGGCTTCGTGGTCGACCTCGCGCGCACCGGTATCGAGGGACGCAGCCTTGCGCTCGATGGGGACTACGACCTTCTGGTTCTCGACGTGATGCTTCCTGGCATCGACGGCTTTGCGGTGCTGGATGCAGTGCGCAAATCCAGATCGATGCCGGTGCTGATGTTGACAGCGCGTGACGAAGTAACCGATCGGGTGCGCGGACTCCAAAGCGGTGCGGACGACTATCTTGCCAAGCCGTTCGCCTTCTCCGAATTGCTCGCCCGAATCCAGGCCCTCCTGCGTCGCGGCAAGTTGCACGAGGTGTCGAACTACGTGCTCAAGGACCTGCGCCTCGATGTGGTTGCGCGCAAGGCCTCGCGCAACGGACATCGGCTCGAGTTGACCGCCAAGGAGTTCGCGCTGTTGACCCTGCTCATGCGCCGCCAGGGCAACGTGCTGTCGCGCACGCAGTTGGCTGAGCAGGTGTGGGACATGAATTTCGACAGCGACACCAACCTGGTGGAAGTGGCCATCCGGCGGCTGCGCAGCAAGATCGACGATCCTTTCGAAGAGAAGTTGCTGCACACGGTGCGCGGCATGGGGTATGTGCTGGAGAGCCGGCAGGGCAGCGGATCGTGAACGCCATCGAAACCATCGGAGAGTCCAGCGCCGTAGCCGACCTCGTGGTTGTCAAGTCAGCGGCAACCGATGCGGCCTCCAACACCGAGAGCACAGGCTCCATCCAGGCCGCGCTGTCTCTTTGGTTTGCGGCGCAGGCCTTGATCGGCCTCAGCCTCGTCTGCGTGGCGATCTACGGCGTCACGGCGTGGAGCTTTCAAGTCAAGCAGGCCAGCGAGTTCGAGCGCCAGTCCGAACTGATCAGGCACCTGATCCAGGAGTCGCGGGGCGATACAGGGACGGACGGGTTGCGTCACAAGCTGGACGATTTCTTCCTCACGCATGCCGAGATCAGCCTGGTGCTTCGCCGCGGCGACGAGACCATCTACTCGACCACGCCCACCCGGGCATCCGCGCGCTGGCTGTGGAAGCCGACAGAAGAGCATCCGGCACAGCCGGGCGAGGCCACCATGCAACTGCAGCTCGGCATCGACATCCAGGAAGACTCCCGGCTCCTGAGTCGGCTTGCCTGGACGCTGGTCGGTGCGGTCGTGCTGGGGTCCGCAATGATCGCCCTGACCGGTGCGCTGCTGGTGCGCCGGGGCCTGAAACCCTTGAAGAAGCTGATTCGGCAGACCGCAGCCACGGGACCGGCACACCCCGGACGGCGTATCGATCCCTCCCCGTATGCCTCCGAAATCACCCCTTGGGTCGCGCAGTTCAACGCAGTGCTCGACCGGGCCGAGCAGGCCTATCAGCAGCTGGAATCGTTCAACGCGGATGTCGCGCACGAACTGCGCACGCCGCTGGCCAACCTGATCGGGATGGTGGAGGTGGAACTGGCGCGGCCCAGATCGGTCGAGGAACTGCGCGATGCCCTGCTGTCGGCACTCGAAGAAGCAAGGCGCGTCTCTGCGATCGTGATCGACATGCTCTTTTTGTCCCACGCGGACCGTGGGGCGGTTGCACGCCGCTCGGCCCCGGTCAGCCTGGCCGACCAGGTGCGCACGGTGCTGGACTTTCATGAGGCCACGCTGGAAGACGTCGGACTGAAGGTGCATGTCAGCGGCGATGCGACTATTGGCGTCGACGCCGCACTGGTGCGTCGGGCATTGTCGAACCTGCTGAGCAACGCTAGCCGGTATGCGACGCCCGGCTCCACGATCGCGGTTGCTATCGACATGCAACCCGATGGCGCCTGGATCAAGGTTGCCAACCGGGGCGAGCCGGTCTCCGCTGATGTGTTGCCTAATCTTTTCAAGCGCTTCTTTCGGGCGGAACGGTCTCGCACCGATTCGTCGGAGCACCACGGACTCGGCCTGGCAATAGTGGCCGCGATCGCGCGAATGCATGGAGGCCAGACCCGCGCCACATCCCGATCCGGCGTCACCGAGATCAGCTTTTCCATGACGCCGGAAGGCTGATACGCCTTGCTTACCGCGTCGTTCTCCTCCCTGACGAGCGCGAGCCATCTTTGCCTCATGCGGCCTATTGCTAGATTTGGCTGTAAGTCGACTGCTAGAGATTCCTGCGCGAAACACTGACCCGGCCAGATCGAGCCGTGCTTCAATCAATGGTGTCGCGCCCTGCGCACTTCAACCTTCTGCGCTCATGTCTCCTGGTCTTGAAGTTCTCATCGGTCACTGGAAGGTCGACCCACTAAGCACCTACAACTCGCGGTTTCTGTGGGAAGAGCGGCTGAAGAACTTCCGTTCCATCCGCCGTGGCCTGGCCTAGGTGGTCAAGGACATTGATGCTGGCACCTTCGGCAGCGCGCTCCGCGGCTCTTCGCTCGAGACGGTCGTGGGTTCGGTGGCAGGGCAGCGCCAGATCTTCAAGGGCGCCGAGCATGCGTTTCTCTGGAAGCCCAAGCTGCGCATCCCCGACATCTATGAGAACGCCGCCAACCAGCGCGCCTTCGCCCGACTGCTGCATGCGTGCGACTGTTGCGATAACGCCTAGGAGGTGATCGAGGCCATCCGCCGGATCGACGCGCATCAGATCAAAGGCCTTGGGCCGGCTGTGGCGAACTTGCTGTACTTCGTTCATCCCACGATCGTGATGCCGTTCAACACGGCGATCGTGAAGGGCTACAACGCGGTCACCGGCAGCAACGTCAAGCTCGGCAAGTGGGACCAATACCTTTCCATGCGCGACGGCTGCCTTCGGCTGAACGACCAGCACCGCCAGTTGCTGTCCAACGACATGGGCGTACTGGCAGGCCTCCTCTTCGATATCGGCTCAGGCCGGCGCGCGGCGCCGCCGCGCACAAGCGCTGGGCCACCGATTTCTCATCTGCTTTGACACATTGAAGATGTGTCGTCATCGCGGACGTTAACGCGGTGATGGATAACGCAACTGTAATCTTCGTGTGCGGTAACTCGCCGACCGGCGGCCTAGAGTTGATGCATCGGAAAGAGGCAAGCCACAGAGCTGTTCACTTCCGGATCGCCAACCCTCTCATTGCCAAAGGATCGAACATGAAGACTTCCCTCAAGACCTCCCTGACGCTGGCCGCATTGCTCGGCGCGATGGCTAGCCCCGCGCTGGCCGGCAACTATGCCGAAGGCGATCCCCGCCCGGCGCCGCTGAGCTCCAGCACCAGCCGCGCAGCCGTGGCCTTGGACACGCAGCGCTGGCTGCAGAGCTCGATGGACCAGGGCTACCCCGAGGGCAATCCGCGCGCTGTCGTGAGCGTGTCCTCCAACACCCGTGCCACGGTTCAAGCCGACACCCTGGCCTGGATGCGTTCGGGTCTGGCCGCGGCCACGAACGGCGAAGCGGGTGCAGACACAACCCGCCCCGCCTACCGGCAAGCCGCTGCCGAGTACGCGCGCCTGCGCGGTGAACAGCCCGAATTCGGCGCACCGGTGGAACGTCTCACCCAGCAGGGTCAACTGCCGGATGCACCCGCGACCGCTCGTCGCTGATGTACGGAGCCGCCAGACACAACGGATACCTTCCCGATATGGGGTCCGACATGAACAATGGCATGCCGCCACGATGACAGAACCAACGCGTGCCCACCGGTTGCGACACGCCAACGGCCTCGGCCGCCTTCGCACTCGTAATTCCGGTGGCAATCTGCTCCCAGAACCGCCGCTCTACCTCTCGCCGAAGCGAAGGGGCACCGGGTGAGCGCATTGCACCTCGCCCCGTTAACTTGTGCATCGCGACGTGGTGATGGACGCGCCCGACGCGCAGTCCTCGCAGACGTGGCTTCGCGAGGTCGAGAGCTACTTGAACGAGGTCGACTTGTTGTTGAAGGACGAGACGCCGAAGTAAGTCTTCTGATCAGCACCGTCCGCAATCGAACATTGTTCGGAATACCTGACTACACCGTCGGTAATTCGCCGCATCGCTAGCCCGCCGTGGTTCGGCGAGCGCTGCCGGCTGGACAGTCGTGTCGCAACAACAGCGCGCACGAACTTTCATATTCATCCCATCTAAACAGAAGCGAGCGACTCTGAACTGTCGTTGTCTTCTTGTAACGCTTGGGCTATTTTGTAACGGCTTGTGCGGTTTGTGCCGCGTCGTGATGCCATGACCTCAGGGTCTTGGCCAGTCAAAACTAGGTCAGCAGAACCGACCGAGGGAGTGCGCTGTGAGGGATTTGAATCAACTGGTACGCCGTATCCGGAGGTCCGCTGTTCGGCAGAAAGTGTCCAGCCAAAAACACGTGATAACTCTCGCGGAGGATAGAGGCTGTAGAGGATTTCTGTGGACCCGAGTGCGTCTTGCGCTATTGGGGTTGCTATGTTCTGTTTGGTTTTCCGCGCACGCAGAGATTCCTGCTGAGGTTGTCTACAAGTACGCTTTTGTAAATGGGCCATACGTAGGCCCATATTCGTCTGCCTCGGAAGCTTGCGCTGCCGCCGGAGAAGCAGCCAATGTTGAGTGGCCCGATGGTACGTTTACTAACGGTCGTGTTGACACCGACCCAGGCAGCTCTGGATTTGGCTGCATCGCAGACTTGTTTCTTCCGCGATACGGTTACCTGATCTCGTCGATCGGGTCATGGAGCAGATTTAACGAATGCCCTGCCAATACCACGCCGTACAGCATAGGTTCGAGTCGGTGTCTCTGCAACACGAAGTTCCAGGAAGATCCCTCTGGGAAAGTCTGCGTGCCCATCCCGGTTCCTGAACCGCGTAACCAGTGCAGCGCCGGAGCGCGGACCCCGAACCCGATCCTTCCTGCTTCGGCCGAGAAATTCCGTTCCGAAACCGATTTCGTAGACAAGGGGCCGAATGCCCTGGCGTTCACCCGTACCTACCGCAGCGGATGGATCAATGTTGGGGTTTCGAATGCCGGTCTGGGTCAAGCCTGGTCGCACAACCACGACATCAGATTGATGGCCCTGCCGGCCTCCGCGCCCGTCGCGGCGACGATTGTGAGAGGCGACGGCTCCACGCGCACCTTTTCGAAACTCGTCGGGACCAGCACTTGGAGCACGACTGAAAGCACAGACACGCTCACGAGGGATAGCCAAGGCAACTGGACCTATCGCCGCTTCGACGACGATTCCGTCCTGAGCTTCACTTCCGATGGCAAGCTCCAAACCCAGGCCCGCCGAAACGGTTGGAGCTGGGCCTATACCTATGACGGGGTTGGTCGACTTGCCACCATCGGCAACGGCTTCGGTCGAACGCTTGCACTGAACTACAACTCGGCCGGTCAACTGGTCGGTGTTCTCACGCCAGACTTGCGCTCCATCGGCTTTGCCTATGATTCGATGGGTCGCCTCGCCGTTGTGACCTATCCTGACGCCAAGAGCCGCACCTTCGTCTATGAGAACGTTTCCTTCTCGCAGGCTCTCACGGGCATCCTCGACGAGACTGGAGCGCGCTTCGCTACCTTCGCATATGACCCACAGGGACGCGCAATCGATTCAGCGCTGGCAGGCTCGGTGGATCGTTATGGGGTCAGCTATCCTTCCGCTGGCAATGCGCACATCACGGACCCACTGGGCACCAGCCGCAGCTACAGCTACAGCACCATCAAAGGCAAGCTCGCGGTAACAGGTGGCTCGTTGCCATCGGGGACGGGCGAGGCCGACGCTGCCTCGCGCATCCAAGACGCCAACGGCCTGATCACCTCCGAGACCGACTTCAAGGGCGTGGTCACGACAACGACTTGGGACGTTGCCCGTCGCCTGCCGACCACCGTTGTGCGAGCTTCCGCTACCCCCGAAGCGCAGATGGTGACCACCCAGTGGCATCCCACCTTCTCGCTGCCCGCGCTGGTCACCCAGACCGGCCGCACCACCGCCTACACCTACGACGCCCTCGGCAATGTCCTGACTCGCACGATCACCGACACGGTGACCAACCAGGCCCAGCTCTGGCAATGGACCTACAACGCCCAGCAGCTGGTGGCCACCGCCGCCGAGCCCAACGGCGCCGTCACCAGCTACACCTATGACCCCCGCGGCAACGTTCTCACGGCCACCAACGCCCTGGGCCACGTCACCAGCTACACCTACGACAACGCCAACCGCGTGGTGAGCGCAACCGCCCCCAACGGCCTGGTCACCACCTACACCTACGACCCACGCGACCGCCTGCTGACCCAGACCGTCGGCGGCCAGACCACGGTCCTGACCTACAAGCCCTACGGCACGGTCGAGACGATCACGCTGCCCACCGGCCTGGTCCTCACCTACAGCTATGACGCCGCCCACCGCCTGACCGGCTGGAGCAACAACCGCGGCGAGAGCGGCAGCTTCACCCTGGACGGCATGGGCAACCGCACCGCCGAGCAGATCAAGGACAGCGCCGGCAACGTGGCATGGAACGCCGCGCGCACCATCAACGCCATCAACCGCCTCAGCGCCCAGACCGAAGGTCCCAACCAGGCCAGCGCCTTCGGCTACGACGCCAACGGCGAACTGGTCACCCAGACCAACGGCCTGAACCAGAGCACCCAGTACAGCCTGGACGGGCTGCGCCGCATCAAGGCCGTGACCGATGCGGCCAACGCCACCGCCACCCTCAAGTACAACACTCTGGACGCCGTCACCGAAGCCAAGGACTTCAAGGGCGTGACCACCACCTACGCCCGTGACGCCCAAGGGAACGCGATGGCCGAAAGCAGCGCCGACACCGGCGGCGCCAGCATCCAATACGACGCCCTCGGCCTGCCCAGCCAGACCACCGATGCCCTCGGCCAGGCCACCACCATCACCCGCGACGCCCTGGGCCGTCCCACCAGCCTAGTCTTCGCCGACGGCAAGACCACCACGCTGCGCTATGACCTGAGCGCCAACAGCAAGGGCTACCTCTCGGAGATCCTCGACCGCAGCGGCACCACCGAATACACCCGCGACGGCTTCGGCCGCGTCACCTTCAAGAAGCAGACCCTGGCCAACGGCAGCGTGCAGCAGGTCAGCTACAGCTACAACCCCAACGGCACCCTGGCGAGCATCGGCTATCCCAACAATGGCGGACTGCTCACCCACAGCTACGACGCCACCGGCCGCCTCACGGGCCTGAACCTGAGCGGCAACCCGCTCATCACCGGCATCGCCTGGAACCCGCTGGGCCAGCCCACCGGTTGGACCTGGGCCTTCGCCAGCCCGAGCCTGGCCGCCAGCCGTAGTTATGACACCGCCGGGCGCATGACCGCCACCGAGTTCAGCAGCTACGTCTACGACGCGGCCGGGCGCATCACCAGCCTGACGCAGAACCTCTACGCGCCGGGCGACACCGACCCCACCCACAGCACCATCGGCGCCAGCGACATCACCTGGACTGTGGGCTACAACGCCGTGGGCCGCATCACCGCCTTCAATGCCACCGGCAGTACCGCCGGCTTCGGCTACGACGCCAACGGCAACCGATCGAGCAGCACCCGGGTGCTCGGAACCCAAAGCACCAGCCGCACCTACAGCGTGGGCGCCACCAGCAACCAGCTCACCGGCTTCACCCAGAGCATCAACGGCGCGAGTAGCACCAGCGTCACCTACGGCTACAACGCCAACGGCGACCTCGTGAGCGATGGGCTTCGCAGCTACACCTACGATGCCGAGGGCCGCCTGGCCGCGGCCACCACCGGCGCGACCGACGTGAGCCCGACCACGCGCTACGCGCACAACGCGCTGGGCCAGCGGGTGTTCAAGACCGAGCCGCTGTACCCGCCGGGCCAGGATGACGAAGCCGACCCGGGCTTCATGCAGAGCCTGATCGCGTTCTTCACGAAGCTGTGGAGCCCGGCCACGGCCGAGGCGGAGCAGCTGGGGTATGCCTACGTCTACGACGAGAACGGCAGCTTGATCTCGGAGGCAGGCAGCGGCGGCGCGAACAGTGCGGGGCAGGCCAGCTACATCTACCTGCCGACGGCGAATGGACCGATGCCGATTGCGGCCGTGATCAACGGCGCGACCTATGCGGTGCACAGCGATCACTTGAACACGCCGCGCAAACTCAGCAACGCGGATGGCCAGCCCGTCTGGCAATGGAGCTACAGCGCGTTCGGGGAGGACAAGCCGACCGTTGGGAAGCACCGGTTCGCCAACCTCGACATCACACCGAACCCGGGCACCACCAGGATCTCGGACGTGAAGTTCAACCTGCGCTATCCGGGGCAGTATGCGGATGAGGAATCGGGACTGTTCTACAACTACTTCAGGAGCTACGACGCGAGGACCGGGCGGTACAGCCAGCCGGACCCGATTGGGTTGGATGGGGGATGGAATCGGTTTGGCTATGTGGATGCAAATCCGTTGGGCGATAGTGATGTTTCGGGGTTGATGGGAGACGGCAAGCGCGTTTATCCACTGCCTATGGCAGGTGGCCGCCCCTCTAGTAACGGCGGACCGCAGATAGCGCCGATCCCTTTGGCGGGTGGCGGATCGCGACCAATGAATTTTTCCCCGCTCGGAAGTGGTCGATCTGGAGCCTTTAATGAAGCAAAACGGCTCAGCGACGTGCCCACAAGTCAGTCGCCGAGTCAAACTCGGCCGAACGCTGATCTACGCGGAAATCCACAGCCAGGCAGACAATACGATTTCGATATCCCGGCTCCGGGAGGGGGTACGCGAAGAGTCACCATCAGAGATGATGCGAAGGGGCACGATTTTGGGCCAAGCGATCCTCAAAATCGGGGACCACATTTCAACGACATGTGCGGCCGACATTTCGACTACTGATGAAAATTTACTCTCTTGAGGAAACCGGCTGGAACCAGCAACTTTTGGTTCATCTGCAAATGCATGGCTGCGCAGGCATGGAATTCCATTGGCCGCGAGCAGTTTCTGGAAGCAGTTGCGGCGATGTTCTTGCTAAGACTAGAAGGGCTCTGACTGAACATGGCTACGCCCATCAATGGACTTTGGTTAGTCATGAGACGCTGCAACCCGCAAATCGCGTCACGCGACATCAAGGAATCTGGAAGCCGCTAGGCGTGGATCTCAAGGGGTTGCCTAGCGAAAGTATCGGTGAGTGGCTTGTTGAATATGAGGAGGGGATACGATTTTTTGGCGCTGCTCTTCAAGATGCGTTAGGTGATGCAAGCCTTTTAGCTATCTGGCGGCAGATGAAGAGTAGTTGGTTGGTTTTGAGCATGCGCCCAATGTCCGTCGCGACCTTGCGCTCTTGGTTTCGCCAGGGTTGGGGTAGCACCGGAGCCTTGCCACCAAGTGATCTCTTGAATATGGCGCGCTCAGAAGATCTGATTCTCATGCGGTGCCTTGAGACGACACCTACAAGTTGCATCTATCTAGCTCTTGGCGCCGCAGCGACTATCGAATCTCAAATCGTGAGCTTGCGAGCGTTTCATTGAGGAGGGATGCCTGAGGTGCCGGCGTTCTGAATGCGCGAAGCGCCGGCACCACCTCATTGCCCAGTTGCCGGTCGAGCTCGCGCGGCCCACCGCTGCTTAGTAAGAACGCCGGTGACATCTGCGAGCGGCACGTCAGCGTGGTGACGCAGCCTAAGCAGCTGCCTTCAGGACCTGCGCGAGTTGCCGAAGCGCCTCTTCGGCGGATGCTGCGAACCTCACCGAGCACGCCAGCATGAGGTTCAAAGGGAGCCCGAGGTCTTCGACGATTAGCCCATTGGCGTCTCGAAGCGCGCCATCATCTCCACGGGTCGTGCGCATGCCTGCCTTCACTCTGTCGGCATAGCTGCCGGGCTGTATGCCGTAAGCGACGACCGGCAAGCCACGGGGCCACGGCCACGCCCACCTCCAAGACGGTGCCTGAGTCCGGCTCGACGCCGCGGAACGGTGCTAGATTCGCGATGACACCATCTGCCTGCTGGAGCAGCCCCATGTTGGTGGCGTAGATCCGTTGGGGCAACTCGGCCTCCGGAGCCCAAGGCGGCACCAGTCCATCTGAGGGGGCCAGCGGTTCCAGGCCAAACTTGTTGCATGTGGTCTGGAGCAACAAAATGGCCTGCCCGGAGGGGATCGAACCCCCGACAACCTGCTTAGAAGGCAGGTGCTCTATCCAACTGAGCTACGGGCAGATTCCGGGCTGGAGGCAAGCCCGGAAAATCAACGACTTAGATGCTTTACCTTCAGTCGGCAGCGGCGGATTCTACCGAGTTCCGCGCCTTGACTTGCGGGGCGGGACCGTAGTTCGAATCCGTGTGGGAGCCGAATCGAGTTTGATTGGAGGAAGTCTAATTTCGTAGTCAGGGAAGGTCTGACCGAATCCGCGTGGCGCCAAAGCTGCGCGAGGGGGTTGAACACACTGTTCAGCACGTTTCTTGAGCGTTACATTCCATGGAACTATCAAGGGCGATATGAACGAAGATGGTCAAAAAGCACTGCCATTGCTTTACCTGTCGGTTTCAGGGAAATTCCTTATCGCGTTAATTGGTGCCACCGCGTGGATGGGATTTTCAATATGGGCTGCGGAGGCGTGGCTGGCCGATTTGAAGAGTTACCTCGGTACCGTGCTGGCCATTTTCCTGGTATATGGAATTGCCATTATTCCGGGCTTCATGAATGCCTTCATGGCCATAAGCCTGCTGCTCGACAAGAGGCCGACCCATTCCCCGCTGTCCGTCTATCCCCCAATTTCCATTCTGGTGGCCGCTTACAACGAGGAAGCCTCCATTGAGGAGACGCTTGCCAGCATCGGGCGCCAGAATTATCCCGGCGAACTGCAGGTTCTCGTGATCAATGACGGATCCACGGACAACACTTCTCTTGTCGTCCAGCGAACCAAGGATCAGTACCCCTGGCTCACCTTCGTCGATCTGAAAAAAAACGGAGGCAAAGCCCGGGCCTTGAATATCGGATTCAAGGAAGTCTTGCATGACCTGGTTGTTACCGTGGATGCCGACTCTTTTCTGTACCGAGGAGCGCTCGCCAGTATTGTCGAGCGTTACCGGGCCGATCCACCCAATACCCGGGCCGTCGCAGGAAAAATCCTGGTCCGGAACTCGAGGCAAAATTGGATCACCCGCTGCCAGGAATGGGACTATTTTCACGGTATCGCAGCAATCAAGCGGGTGCAATCGCTGTTCCAAGGCACATTGGTTGCGCAGGGTGCGTTTTCCATTTACGACCGGGCCGCGCTGATCGAGGTTGGAGGGTGGCCTGAGTGCGTGGGAGAGGACATCGTGCTGACCTGGGCCCTGCTGAAAGCCGGGTATCGGGTGGGTCACTGTGAGGATGCGTGCCTGTTTACCAATGTGCCCAGCACCATCAGGCAGTTGGTCAAGCAGCGCCAGCGATGGGCACGCGGCATGACCGAGGCCTTTGTCAAGCACCCGGGAATCCTCTTCAAACCCAGGTTGTCGACATTTTTCATTTATTGGAACCTGGTGTTTCCATGGCTGGATCTGGCATACACCATCGGATTCATTCCAGGAATCATATTCGCGCTTTTCGGTTATTACTGGATTGTGGGCGTAATGACGCTCGCGCTGATACCGGCGGCATTCGCGTTGAGTCTTCTGATGTTTTCAATCGAACGCAGAATGTTCAAAAAAACGGGCTTGGTCGTGCGAAAAAATATCCAGGGCTTCTTCGTTTATGTGCTCTTGTACAGCCTGCTGCTGCAGCCCGCCAGTATTCTCGGATATCTGGATGAGCTGTTCAGAAAGCCCAAGGCCTGGGGGACGAAATGATGGGGGCATTGAGATATTCCATTGCCGTCCTCTCTGGGGCCGTGGTGCTGGCTGGACCCTGTAAAGCCGACGAAGAAAAAGGCAAGGAAAAACCAAGCGACATGGCTTTTGGCACGGAATTTTTCCTGACCAGCGACAGCGACAATTTTCAATCGAGGAGGGTGTCGGCCGAATTCTTCCCAGCTTTCGAGAATGCCGATCGCTACCTGGGTTTTCGTCTCTCCGACTACCAATACAAGCAAAATAGCTGGCAAAGGGCCGGAAAGAAGATTTCATTTCTAGCCCGTTCGATCGAATCCAGGACTGGCGATGGAGGGGCCCTGGAGGCCGGCCTGTTTCAGCAGGGAGGACACACGCTGCTGACACTGGACGGCAGTTACCGCATGTCACCCACGAAGAGTACCGCGGTGGAGTTTCTCGTAACCCGCGACTGGGTGGAAACTCCGAAGTCCCTGGACCGCGGGATCGATTTTTCGTTTGTCGGGGTTGCCGTGGACCAGGGGCTGGGAAGCCATTTGACTCTGGTCGGACTGCTGGGGCAGCAATATTTTTCGGACGGCAACCGACGGGACCATGCCCGCCTGCGGCTGATCTATCAGCCGTCACTCGATCTGGGGCTGACCTTGCAGGCGCGCTACCGAACGTACCGAAGCACCCATGAGGACGTGGACAGAGCCTATTTCAATCCGAAGAGCTACAGCGAGTCGATGCTGGCGATCGGCTGGCGGCACCGCTTCCAGGGATGGACGGCTTCCCTGACGGCGGGGCTTGGCAATGAGATGATCAATCACGATTTGAATCAACCAACGAGATTGTTCGACCTGAGCCTTCAAAGTCCGGTCAGGGGCTCGCAGGTATTTCGTTTTGGCGCGGGCTACAGCCGCAGCACTACCTTTTCGGGGCCCAGCTACCACTACCGATACCTGCGCGGCGAATGGGTGGTCCTTTTTTGAGCGCAAGGCCCGCACCCGAAGTGAACACTGCCGACGGCATACAGGGACACCATCACGCAGAAACGAAAATGCGGACAGCCACTTGAGTGACTGTCCGCATTGCGTTTTCTATGGTCGGGGCGAAAGGATTCGAACCTTCGACCCTCTGGTCCCAAACCAGATGCGCTACCAGGCTGCGCTACACCCCGACAAGCCTTTGATTCTAGCCCGGATATTGACTCTTCTCGGACTTCTCAGCGTTTCTCGTACTGCGTCTTGCCAAAAAGAATCTCGCGCTCCTTGTCGCCGGTGATCGGCTGGCGCAGGTCGGCCAGCACTTTCACGCCGCGCTGCACGGCGGGGCGCGCGGCGATGCCGTCGAACCAGGCCTTCAGGTGCGGAAAGTCGGTGAGGGTGATGCCCTGGTTCTCCCAACTGCGAAGCCATGGAAAGATTGCAATGTCGGCAATCGAATAGCTCTTGCCGGCAATGAACCTGTTTTTCGACAACTGCTTGTCGATCACGCCGTACAGGCGCTTGGCTTCGTTGCTGTACCGGTCGATGGCATAGGCGATCTTCTCGGGCGCGTACAGACGGAAGTGGTGCGCCTGCCCGAGCATGGGGCCGACGCCGCCCATCTGGAACATGAGCCACTGCAGCACGTCGTAGCGTTCGCGATCGCCGGTGGGCAGAAACTTGCCGGTCTTGCCCGCAAGGTAGACGAGGATGGCGCCCGATTCGAAGAGCGAGATGGGCTTGCCATCGGGACCGTCGGGGTCGGTGATGGCGGGGATCTTGTTGTTCGGGCTGATCTGCAGGAACTCGGGCGCGAACTGATCTCCCTTGCCGATGTTCACGGGGTGCGCGTGGTACGGCAGGCCGCATTCCTCGAGCATGACGTGAACCTTGTGGCCGTTCGGCGTGGGCCAGGAATAGACCTCGATGGGTGATGCGGGCATATCTACTTGCACTCCGTGATGTGATGCGAGCCCGGCAGCATATACGCGGCCTTTCGAACGCGTGCGGGGCGCAAGTGTTTGGCCTGGCTTGGCGGATGGATGCGCGCCTCAAGCCACGGCCGAGGCCTGCGACAGGTGCTGATGGATCAGCGCGACCGCGGCCGCGCCTTCGCCGATGGCGCCGCCCACGCGCTTGACCGAACCCGATCGCACGTCGCCCACGGCGAATACGCCCGGCACGCTCGATTCGAGCGCCGCGGCCGGCCGCGCCGGAAAGCCGCTGCTCGCGGCGGCGCCGGTGAGCACGAAGCCGTGCTTGTCGACGGCCACCCCGCAGCCTTCGAGCCACGAGGCTTCGGGCTCGGCGCCAACGAACAGGAAGATGTTGCGCGCCGGGCAGTCATGTTCGGCGCCGCTGGTGTGACAGCGCCAGGTCGCTCCGGTGAGGCCTTCGTCGGAGTCGCCGTGCAGCCGCACGAGCTCGGTGTGGGGCTGCAGCGAGATGTTGGGTGTGGCCTCGATGCGATCGATCAGGTAGCGCGACATGCTGGCGGCCAGCGACGGGCCGCGCACGAGCACGTTGACCTTGGCCGCGTGGCGCGACAGGAACACCGCCGCCTGTCCCGCCGAGTTGCCGCCGCCCACCAGCGCCACCTCTTGCTGCGCGCAGATCTTCGCCTCGATGGCCGAGGCCCAGTACCAGATGCCGCGGCCTTCGAATTCGGCGAGACGCGGTACTTCGGGACGCCGGTAGCGCGCGCCGCTGGCAATGACGACGGTGCGCGCATGGATCGTGCGGCCATCGGCCAGCGCAACGGCCAGGCTGTCGAGGGCGTTGTCGCGCGAACAGTCGAGCGACACCACCTTGGCTGGAATCAGCATCTCGACGCCGAACTTCTGCGCCTGCACGAAAGCCCGGCCCGCCAGCGCTTGCCCCGAGATGCCGGTCGGGAAGCCCAGGTAGTTCTCGATGCGCGCGCTCGCGCCCGCCTGGCCGCCGAAGGCGCGGCAGTCGAGCACGATGACGCGCAGGCCTTCGGAGGCCGCATAGACGGCGGTGGCGAGCCCTGCCGGCCCGGCACCGACGACGGCCACGTCGAACAGCTCGTTGCGCTCGGCGGTGTCGACCATGCCCAGGCAGCGCGCGAGCGCGTCGTCAGCCGGGTTGACCAGCACCGAGCCGTCGGGGCACACGGCCAGCAGCTTGCTGGCGCCGTATTGCGCAAGCAGCGCGGCGGCGTCGGGGTCTTCGGCGGCGTCGACCAGGTGATATGGATAGCCGTTGCGGCGAAGAAAGTTCTCCAGCCGTGCCATGTCGGGCGACTGCGGCTGGCCTATCAGCACCGGGCCGCTGGCGCCGGACTCGATCAGCGCCACGCGCCGCAGGATCAGCGCGCGTGTGATGCGCTCGCCCAGGTCGGCTTCGGCCACGAGCAACGCGCGCAACTGCGCGGGGGAGACGAGCAGCGCCTCGACGTCTTCGTCGGCATGGCCATCGACCAGGGCGGGGCGGCCGCTCAACTGGCCGACTTCGGCCAGGAATTCGCCCGGCCCCTGCCGCACGATGGGCACGACGTGGCCAAGGCCGTCGCGCTGCGTGACGGCCACCACGCCCTTGAGCAGCACGAACATACCGGGACCGGTTTCCCCGGCGGTGAAGAGCCGGCTGCCGCGCGCAAACTGCTGCACGGTGCCGAAGCGCGCAATGCGCGCAATCTCGGTGTCACTGAGGACAGGAAAAGTCTGGTGAAGGCGGTTGCTGTCGGTGCCGTTTGCGTCGAGGGCCATGTGGGGAAACTCCATGTCGCGAATCCACTGCATTAAACGACGAAGCGGCGCGGCGCAACATCGTCATGCGGCTGCAATCTTCCTGACACGCGCGCTTCATGGCAGGTGCGGAGACTCCCTCGGCAGAAAGGGTTCCCCATGAAAGAACTGCCCAACCCGACGTTTCCGCTTTCACAGATCGGGCTGCGCGCGGCCTTGTGGCCCGCTCCCGCGACCGGTGTGCCTGCCGTTGCCCGCACGTCGGTGCCCCAGGCGCCTGCTGTCATCCTGCCGCCGGTTGCCGATACCAAGCAAGGCATCACCGTGGGCTGGGCCCGTCACCTGGACGACGTGCGAGCCGCCCAGCGACTGCGCTACGACGTGTTCGTCGGCGAAATGGGCGCCCGAGTCTCCTCGCCGCTGGCCGGCCACGACATCGACCTGTTCGACGATTTCTGCGAACACCTGCTGGTGCGCGACGAGCTGACGCAGCAGGTCATCGGTACTTACCGCGTGCTCACGCCGGCCCAGGCCCGCCGCGTCGGCAGCACCTACAGCGACACCGAGTTCGACCTCACCCGGCTGCGCGACCTGCGCGAGCGCATGGTCGAGCTGGGCCGCAGCTGCGTGCATCCCGACCACCGCCAGGGTGGCGTGATCCTCGCGCTGTGGGGCGCACTGGCTGGCTTCATGCATCGCAACAAGCTCGACACGATGATCGGCTGCGCGAGCATTCCGATGTCACACAACGGTGTCACGAACGGCGACGCGGCGGCCAGCATCTGGCGCCAGGTGTCGGCCAAGCACATGGCGCCGATCCAGTACCAGGTGCAGCCCCGCCTGCCGTTGCCGGTCGAGCGTCTCGACAGCACGCTCGACGTGGAGCCGCCGGCGCTCATCAAGGGCTACCTGCGGCTGGGCGCCAAGGTGCTCGGCGCGCCGGCCTGGGACCCGGACTTCAACGCGGCCGACCTGCCGATGCTGATGCGCATCGACGATTTGCCGGCGCGCTACCGCAAGCATTTCCTGGGCGCATGAAGCCGGCGGCTGCCCCGTCCCACAACGGGCACAAGACGGCGGCGGTGGCGTCACGAGAATGTCATGAGAGCGTCACAAATGACATCGACACTGTCATATTTCCGCCTACGTGTGCTCCCGTGCCGCTTGCTCCAGAATCAGTGCCCATGTCACTCGCCCCCGCAGACCGGTCGCCAGCCGTCGCGGCGCCCACGTTCACGCTGCTCGACCGCGACCACAGCATCCTGTCATTCAATGAACGGGTGCTCGACTGGGCCCATCGGCCCGAGGTGCCGCTGATCGAGCGGCTGCGCTACCTTTGCATCGTGTCTTCCAACCTCGATGAGTTCTTCGAGGTTCGCGCCGCGCCGCACCTGATCGCGGGCAGCGCCGGCGACCGCAAGGGCGTCTACACCGTCGAGTCGTTCGAGCGGCTGGCCGAAGCGGCACACAAGCTCGTGGCGCGCCAGTACGCGCTGTACAACGACGAGTTGATGCCGACCTTTGCCACGCACGGCATCCACATCATTTCGCACGGCGAGCGCAATCCGGCGCAGCGAAAGTGGGTCGGCGAATACTTCGAACGCGAGGTGCGCCCGCTGCTGATCCCGGTCGGGCTCGACCCGGCGCATCCGTTTCCGCAGGTGGCCAACAAGTCGCTCAACTTCATCGTGCGGCTGGGTGGCAAGGACGCGTTCGGGCGCGAGAACCCGATCCAGATCGTGAAGGTGCCTCGCGTGCTGCCGCGCCTGATCAAGATGCCGGCCAAGGTGTCGGACGGCAAGACGCTCTTCGTGGCGCTGTCGAGCGTGGTGCGTGCGCACCTTGCCAGCATGTTCCCGGGGCGGGAGGTGGGCGATTTTTCGCAGTTCCGCGTCACTCGGCATTCCGACCTGGCAGTGGACGAGGAAGACGTGAAGAACCTGCGCACCGCCTTGCGCCAGGGGCTGCAGCATCGCCACTACGGGCAGGCCGTGCGACTGGAGGTGTCGGCGAGCTGCGCCGAGTCGCTCGCGAGCTTTCTGCTGGCGCAGTTCAACCTGCCGCTGCAGTCCCTGTACCGCGTGCACGGGCCGGTCAACCTGGCACGGCTCACGCAATTGGCTGACTTGCTCGAGGAGCCGCAGTTGCGGTTTCCGCCATACCCGGCGTCGTACCCGGTCACGCTGTCGCCGGCGCAGTCGTTCTTCGAGCGACTGCAGCGCGGCGACGTCCTGATCCACCAGCCCTTCGAGAGCTTCGAGGGTGTGCTTGCGTTCCTTCGCGAAGCGGTGCTCGATCCGCATGTGTTGGCGATCAAGCAGACCATCTATCGCACGGGTACCGATTCCGAACTGATGGACCTGTTGCGCGAAGCGGTGCGCCGCGGCAAGGAAGTCACGGTGGTGGTGGAGCTGAAGGCACGCTTCGACGAAGAGGCCAACATCAACTGGGCCGAGATGCTCGAGTCGATCGGCGCGCAGGTGGTGTACGGCGTGGTCGGCCTGAAGACCCACGCCAAGATGCTGCTGGTGACGCGGCGCGAGGGCAAGCAGATGCGCCGCTACGGCCATCTGTCCACGGGCAACTACAACCCGCGCACGGCCAGGCTCTACACCGACATCAGCCACCTCACGGCCGACCCGCTGCTGACGGCCGACATGGAAGCGGTGTTCGTGCACATGGCCAGCCAGAGCCGGCTGCCCAGACTCAACCGCATGTGGCTGGCGCCGTTCGACCTGCACAAGAACATCACGGCGCAGATCGACGCGCTGGGCATGGCCGCTGCGGCAGGCCACCCCACGCGCATCGTCGCCAAGATGAACGCGCTGACCGACGAGGAGATCATCGCCTCGCTGATCCGCGCGGGACAGAAGGGCGTGAAGATCGACCTGATCGTGCGCGGTGCGTGCACGCTGCCCGCGCAGGTGCCGGGGCTGACCGACAACATCCGCGTGCGCTCGGTGATCGGGCGCTTCCTGGAGCATTCGCGGGTCTTCTATTTCCGCAACGGCGAGGACGAGTCGCTGTACCTGTCGGGTGCCGACTGGATGAACCGCAACATGATGCGGCGTATCGAACTCGCTTGGCCCGTGACGGACGCCGCGCTGCGCCAGCGGCTGATCGACGAATGCCTGGTGGCCTATCTGCACGACGGGCGCGATGCCTGGGACCTGGGTGCAGACGGCATCTACACGCGCGTCGACCACGACACGCATCCGGGCGAGGACGGCGTGGCGCGCGCCATCGAGGCTCATGGTGCGCAGTCTGCGCTCATGAACCGCTATGCTTCACGAGGGCATCTGCGCGATGCATCCAGCAACTGACGCACGAAGGACCATGACCATGGACTTGATCTTCTGGCGCCACGCCGAAGCCGAGGACTGGACCGAGGGCTGCGACGACATGCAGCGCTCGCTCACCCCGCGCGGTGAGAAGCAGGCCAAGCGGATGGCCGGCTGGCTGGACCGCCAGTTGCCCGACGGCACGCGCATCATCTGCAGCCCCGCGCGGCGCTGCGAGCAGACCGCGCTGGCCCTGGGCCGCAAGTACAAGCTGCGTTCGGAACTCGCGCCCGACACCACGCCCGAGGCGCTGCTCGGTGCGGCCGGCTGGCCCAACGGCAAATCGGTGGTGCTGATGATCGGCCACCAGCCCTCGGTGGGGCAGGCCATCTCGCTCCTGCTCGGCCTCAAGCAGGACAGCTGTCCGGTGCGCAAGGGCGCGCTGTGGTGGATCCGCACGCGCGAGCGCGACGGCGACGTGCAGACCGTCGTCGTCACGGTGCAGTCGCCCGAGCTCATCTAGCCCCCCGGCCTGCCGCTTCCGGGCAGGCGCTTTGTCATGGTTGCAGACCGGGTGGGGCGGGGCGCTTGTCTCCCTGGAAAAGGGGCGCACCGCTCATGTGCGCAAGCGGCGCAATTTCTACAGTGACTCCACGGCAGTCCGCTTGACCCCGATGAGGGGAAAGGCCATTGCCAGTCGGCCACCTCACTGGGGAACACGCATGAAACTGCTCAACCTCTCGCCAAGAAGCTTCACGAACCTGCTGCGGGAAAGCGCAGGCATGTCGTTGAAAATGCTGACTCCCTTGCTTGTTGCCGCAGCCCTTGTGTCAGGGTGCGCGACGGACACGCCCCCGCCTGCGCTGCAGGCCCGCCACGATGCCGCCCGGTCGGTGGCGAAGGTCGAAATCATCTACAACCAGGAGGACGAACTGATCGTCGTGGATGGCGGTGGTTCGGGGCTGACGAGCTTTGCCGGGTTCCTGGGGCCCATCGGCGCGCTGCTGGCACTTGGCATCGATACCAACAGCCGGATGACGACGGCCGACCGCACGGACCGGCGCAGCAAGGAGTTCACGGCCGCGGTGAGGAACAGCGGTGTGCCCATGGGGCTCAACAGCTATTTCGCAGAGCGGCTGGCGGCGCGCCTGCGGGACGGCGGCCGCGAGGTGAAGCTGACGCCTTTCATGCGCGCGACTGGAAAGCTCCCCGAGATGCAGGTGCCGGAACTCCAGCCGACCCCCGGCTACAGCACGTTGATCCTGCGGATCACGACTGCCTATGGGGCATCCGATGCGACTTCGAGCTTCAAGCCCATCGTGGCGGTCGAGCAGTTGCTGAGAGACGAGCATCAGGCTGTCCTCTACCAGGCAAGCCATACCTCCGACTTGAGTCAGCCGACCTACTTCCGGTATGACGGCCTGCTCAACGACCCCGCGGTTGCCCGGGAAGGGCTGAGGCAAGGGCTTGCCCAGGTCGTTCAGCCTGCCTATGCCGGCATGTTCGGGGACGACGAGCCTCGCATGGCCCATGTGGCAGCCGGTCGGACGGTTGGCCCCGATCCCAAGTAAAGCGGCTCAGGCCCCGCTGAGTTCCACGCGCCAGGTGCTGGTCTTCTGCCAGGCCTGCACTTCCTCACGCAGGAGGTGTGCGGACTGCGGATAGGCTTCGGCCCAGTCGGGCGCGCAGGCAATCGTGAAAGCCCTGGCGCCCAATGCCGCGAGATGCAGCGCGAGCGGATCGGGATCGCGGCGTGCATGGCACAGGATGATCGCGAGCCGAAGCGACAGCAGCTGCATGACGAAGGTCTCGTCGTCCAGCGCGATTTCGAGCTTGCGCAGCTTGCCGCGCTGGCCAAGCACCAGCTGGCCGAGCGCGTGCATCTCGTTCACCGCGAAGCCGGGCGCGTCGGTGTTGTCGAGGATGTAGGCGCCGTGCTTGTGATAGTCGCTGTGCGAGACCAGCGTGCCGATCTCGTGCAGCTGCGCCGCCCAGCCCAGTTTGCGCAATGCGCGGCCGGCGCGGCTCGACGTGCTGCCGCCGCGCGCGGCGGGGGAGAGCTGCACGAACAGCGACGCGGCCGTTTCGCCCACGCGCTTGGCCTGGGCCGCATCGACCGAAAACCGGCTGGCCAGACGGGCCACGGTGGCCGTGCGCATGTCGGCCACGCTCTCGTCGCGTTCCAGCAACTCGTAGAGCACGCCGTGGCGCAATGCACCCTGCGCCACCTTCATCTCCTCGATGCCGAGCAGGTCGAACACCGCGCGCAGCACGCTCACGCCGCCGCCGATGACGGCCTTGCGGTCTTCCCGCATGCCGTCGATGCGCAGCTTGTCGGCGCTGCCGGCCTTGAGCAAGCGGTCGAGCAGCCAGTCGAGGCCTTCGCGGGTGACCAGGCCCGATTCGGCGCCCGCGGCAGCGAGCACGTCGCCGACCGCGCCGATGGTGCCCGAGGCGCCGTAGGCCACGTCCCACTGGTCGCGGGTGTAGCTGCCGAGCGCATCGTCGAGCACGGCCTTGGCGGCCACTTCGGCGGCGCGGAAGGCTGCGGGCGTGAACTGGCCCTCGGCGAAGTGCTTCATCGACCAGGCGACGCTGCCGACGCGGTACGACTCGACCAGTTCGGCCTCGAGCGCGTGGCCGATGATCATTTCGGTGGAGCGCCCGCCGATGTCGACCACCAGCCGGCGCTCGCGCTCGGATGCGTCGGTGTGCGGGAGCATGTGCGCCACGCCCTGATAGATGAGGCGGGCCTCTTCCCGGCCCGGGATCACGTCGATGCCGAAGCCCAGGATGGTGCGTGCACGCAGCAGGAACTCTTCGCGGTTGCGTGCTTCGCGCAGCGTTTGCGTGGCTACGGCTCGCACCTGCGAGCGCTTGAAGCCGGCCAGCCGCTCGCCGAAGCGGGCGAGGGCGTCCCAGCCGCGCTGCATGGCTTCGGTGGTGAGGTTGCGCGCGCTGTCCAGTCCGTTGCCCTGGCGCACGGTCTCCTTGAGGTATTCGGTGCGGTGGATCTGGCCGTGATCGACCTGTCCGATTTCGAGCCTGAAGCTGTTCGAGCCCAGGTCGACTGCTGCGAGGCGGGTGCCGTTTTGCATGTGGTTCCGAGAAGAAGGCGGGTGTCTTGTTGTGTTTGATCGTAGCGCCGTGACAGAGCGCGCAGCCTCCAGATTCGCGCGACAGCGAGGCTCGCAAGGCTAGGCGCGGACCATGACGGTTGCGTGACAGCGTCACATGGATCGCGGGGGAAACGAAGGCATTTTCCCTCGACAGAGAGGTGTCACACCGATGTCACACAAGCTTTCTAGAGTCCGTTCAAGCCCAAAAAAGGGACTACTTCTTACTTCTAAAGGAAGCTTCATGAAAACGACGTTCAAATTTGCAACAGCCGGCCTGGTGGCCGCGGTGTTCTCCATTTCCGCCTTCGCCCAGGACGTGACCGGCGCCGGCGCCAGCTTCCCGGCACCGCTGTACGCCAAGTGGGCGTCCGACTTCAACAAGGCCACCGGCGTCAAGATCAACTACCAGTCGGTCGGCTCGGGCGCCGGCATCAAGCAGATCGAAGCCAAGACCGTCGATTTCGGCGCTTCGGACGCTCCCCTGAAGGACGACGAACTGCAGGCCAAGGGCCTGATGCAGTTCCCCACCGTCATCGGCGGCGTGATCCCCGTGGTCAACATTCCCGGCATCAAGCCCGGTGAGCTGAAGCTCAACGGCCAGGTCTTGGGCGACATCTACCTCGGCAAGGTCACCAAGTGGAACGACCCCGCCATCAAGGCGCTGAACGGTTCGCTGAACCTGCCCGACGCCGCCATCGCCCCGGTTCGCCGCGCCGACGGCTCGGGCACCAGCTTCCTGTTCACCAACTACCTGAGCAAGGTCAACGCCGAGTGGAAGAGCAAGGTCGGCGAAGGCACGGCCGTGAACTGGCCCACCGGCGCGGGCGGCAAGGGCAATGAAGGCGTCGCAGCCTTCGTGAACCGCCTGCCCAACTCGATCGGCTACGTCGAGTACGCCTACGTCAAGCAGAACAAGATGACGTACGCCCAACTGCAGAACGCCGCCGGCACCTTCGTGTCGCCCGACGACTCGGCCTTCAAGGCCGCCGCCGCCGGCGCCGACTGGAACAAGAGCTTCTATCAGGTGCTGACCAACCAGGCCGGCAAGGATGCATGGCCCATCACCGGTGCCACCTTCATCCTGATGCACAAGGTGCAGGACAAGCCCGCCAACGCCACTACCGTGCTCAAGTTCTTCGACTGGGCCTACAAGAGCGGCGACAAGACGGCCGACGACCTCGACTACGTGCCGATGCCCGACGCCGTGAAGGCGAGCATCGCCAAGGCATGGGGTGAAGTGAAGGATGCGTCGGGCAAGGCCGTCGCGTTCAAGTAATCCACCCATCAGTCCAGAAGAACGGCGTGTCCATGAGCAAACCCTCGCTCCAGGACGCGCCGCTTTCGTCTTTGCCGGAGCGACCTGTGTCATCCACCTTTCCCGCCGCTGCCACCTCCCTCGACCTCGCGGCCGAGCGCGGTCGTGCCACCGCCCCTCCGCCGCCCGTGAAGGCAGCGCGCTCCGGCCCGATGGCCGACCGGCTGTTCGGCTGGGCCGCCAAGGGCGCCGCGTTGCTGACGCTCGCGATGCTCATCGGCATCCTGCTGTCGCTGATCGCCGGCGCCTGGCCCGCCATTTCGAAGTACGGCCTCGGCTTCCTCACGAGCAGCGTGTGGGACCCGGTCAAGGACGAGTACGGCGGCCTGGTCATGATCTACGGCACGCTGGCCACCTCGATCATCGCGCTGGTGATCGCGGTGCCCGTGAGCTTCGGCATTGCGCTCTTCCTCACCGAACTTTCGCCCAGCTGGCTCAAGCGCCCGCTGGGCACGGCCATCGAACTGCTGGCGGCGGTGCCCTCCATCGTGTACGGCATGTGGGGCCTGCTGGTGTTCGGGCCGATCCTTTCCACCTGGGTGCAGCAGCCGCTGCAGAAGCTGCTGGGCGGCGTGCCTTACCTCGGCACACTGGTCTCCGGCCCGCCGGTGGGCATCGGCATTCTGTCGGCCGGCATCATCCTGGCGATCATGATCATTCCGTTCATCGCCTCGGTGATGCGCGACGTGTTCGAGGTCACGCCGCCGCTGCTGAAGGAGTCGGCCTACGGTCTCGGCTCGACCACTTGGGAAGTCGTCTCCAAGGTGGTGCTGCCCTACACCAAGGCCGGCGTCATCGGCGGCATCATGCTCGGCCTGGGCCGGGCGCTGGGTGAAACGATGGCGGTCACGTTCGTGATCGGCAACATGAACCAACTCAACTCGCTGTCGGTGTTCGAGGCTGCGAACAGCATCACCTCGGCACTCGCCAACGAATTCGCCGAAGCCGG
>Ga0105244_10000971_pt1 | contig 24108 bp, 22 predicted proteins | sample KBSM44metaG_FD_80423 | JGI IMG/M metagenome (GOLD analysis project Ga0105244, IMG submission 80423) | Miscanthus rhizosphere microbial communities from Kellogg Biological Station, Michigan, USA - KBS M4-4 metaG | ecosystem: Host-associated > Plants > Roots > Rhizosphere > Soil | place... | reverse complement strand
TGTTCGTGCCCTGCGTGGGCTACAGCGCGGGCGGCTACCGGCTGGGCTATGGCGGCGGTTTCTACGACCGCACGCTGGCCGCGCTGGAGCCGCGGCCGTTCACGGTGGGGCTGGGGTTCACCCACGGCTTCCTTGAAGACTTCGAGCCAGAGGCGCACGACCTGCCGCTCGACGCGATCCTCAACGACAACGGCGTCGTCTGGCCAACGAGCTGAGCGGCTCGGTCAGTCGATGTTGTCGACGGTGTCCGGATCGGGCACCTCGCCGATGGTTTCGCGCGTGGTCACGGCCTGCAGCTGCAGCCAGTCGCAGAAGGCCCTGATCTCCGGGCGAAGCGCATTGCGCGGCCCGGCGATGAGCCAGTAGGACATCGGCGAGTCCATGCGGTGCTGCGGCAGCACCTCCACCAGGTCGCCGTTGGCCAGGCTCTCGGCAATCAGCGAACTGCGCGCCAGCGTCACGCCCTGGCCGGTGAGCGCGGCCTGCACCATCTGGTAGGCGTAGTTGAAATAGAGCCAGCGCTTGGGCTGTGCGCGCTCCAGCCCGTTCACCTCGAACCAGCGGCGCCAGGTCAGCCACTCCAGGTGCGTGCGGTGCGCGTCGCCGGCCTCGATCAGCGTGAACCGGGTGATGTCCGCGGGCGTCTTGATGGGCGGGTTGCTCTTCAGCAGCCAGGGGCTGGCCACGGGCGTCAGCGTTTCGCCGAACAGGCGCACGGCGCCGGCGGGCATGCTTTCACGCGGGCCGTAGCGCAGGGCGATGTCCACGTCTGCCACTTCGAGGTCGACCGCGACGTCGCTGGCGTCGATGCGGATGTCGATCTCGGGGTTGTCGCGCTGGAAGGCCTCCAGCCGCGGGATCAGCCACATCGAGGCGAACGAGGCAAAGGTGGTCAGCGACACGCTCTGGCGTCCCGCGCTCTGGCGGATCTGGCGCACGGCCATGTCGATGCGCGGCAGCGACTGCTGCACCGCCAGCAGCAGCAGGGCGCCGGCGCTCGTGAGCTCCACCGCGCGCGTATGGCGCAGGAACAGGGCCACGCCCACCTCTTCCTCGAGCGATTGGATCTGGCGGCTCACGGCCGACTGGGTCAGCGCCATTTCTTCCGCTGCGGCGCGGAAGTTCAGGTGCCGGGCCACCGCCTCGAAGGCGCGCAGGTGCCCGGCGGAGATCGGGCGGGAGCGCAAATGGGTCTGCGAATGTTGCATGGGTATGACTTTGGAGGGCGAGTCGGCGTCCAGGTCGATTGATGCTGAACACGCATCAGTAGGCTAACTCGTTTTCATTGGACCGCCAACGCCGTAGAAACGATCATTCATTCCCGAACTGCGCTATTGCCTCTTTCTGTCAAGCGCTTCGGCAAAGCCCAAGGAGTTACACCATGTCCACCGCTGTCTGCACCACCGAATCGTTCTCGCCCCTGTCCGTTCCTGCCCGCGCCGCCGCCGTTCCGCCGGCCGTGCGCCGTGGCGCCTGGCAGATCGCGCCCGGCGAGGCGATGAGCCTGAAGGCACGGTCGGCCAGCATCCTGCGGGTCAAGCAGGGCCGGGTGTGGATCACGCCCGACGCCACGCTGCGCAATCCCAGCGAAGACCTGGTGCTCGCACCCGGCGAATCGCTGACGGTGGCCGCGGGCCAGCGCATCGTGATGGAGGCGTGGGACGGCTACGGCGCGACCTACAGCTGGGACAACGCCTGATCGACCGCCCGCCTCCAGGAGCTGAAAAAGCGGCCTTCCGGCCGCTTTTCTCTTTTTGGGGAACCGGCCGCTCCATTCAGCAGTTGATGTCGAAGCTGGGCCGCAGGTCCAGGAAGTGCCGAAGGGCCGCCTCGCCGTCCAGCACGTGCACGCCGGCCATCAGGTCGAGGCCCTCGCATTCGGCCAGCCCCATGCCGAAGCCGCTGTAGCGGCGGGCCTCCAGGGGGGCCTCGTAGAGCACCCTGACGTCGACATGGCGCGGATCCTTCTCGATCTGCCGCATCAGCATGTCGACGGCCTCGCGCGGGCCTTCCAGGTGCTGGCAGAAACGCAGGCCGTCGAACACCAGCAGCCCCGTGATGCCGCGCTCCGCGTTGCGCGCGCGTGCCTGGGAAGTGATCGACCCCACGGTGGCCGGGGACTGGTCCTGGGCCAGCGTGCTGCAGTAAAGGACCTCGTGGAGCGGGAGTTTCTGCGGTTGTTCGTCTGTCATGCGTCTGGTGAGGGAAGGACGTGCGCAGTGTAGGAAAGCCGGGGACGCCGCGAAATGTCAAAAGACACAGGCGAACGGCCTATAGTGAAGCGTGAAATTCGAGGACTACCCCGTTGCCGCGTCGCCTCCCCAGGGCATGAATCCGTGCGACCAGTGCGTATTGCGCCGCCTCGATGCGTTCCTGCCGGTCTCGGGCGAAGAACTCGCGACCATCCAGGCGTTTCGCGTCGGCTCCCGGCGGGTGGAAGCCGGCAGCTCGATCATCGACGAGCACCGGCGCAGCCCGCAGCTCTTCACCCTCTATTCGGGCTGGGCCTTTCGCTACAAGACCTTGAGCGACGGCCGGCGGCAGATACTGAGCTTCCTGCTGCCCGGCGACTTCCTCGGTCTGCAGGACGAGTTCGCCGACGGCCACACGCACGGCGTGGAGGCGGTGACCGACGTCACGCTGTGCGCGTTCTCGCGCGAGCGGCTCTGGGAGCTGTTCCATGCCCAGCCCAAGCTCGGCTACGACATCACCTGGCTGGTGGCGGGCGAAGAAAAGATGGTCGACGACAGCCTCGTCACCTCGGGGCGGCGCAACGCCGCCGAGCGCGTGGCCATGCTGCTGATGCACCTGTACCGCCGCGCGGAACGCGTGGGCATGGTGCGCGACGGCTGGGTCGAGTTTCCGTTCAACCAGCAGCACATCGCCGACGCGCTCGGGCTCTCGCTGGTGCACACCAACAAGACGCTGCGGCGGCTGCAGCGCCTGGGGTTCTACAAGATCGACGCCGGCTGGCTGCGCATCATGGAGCCGCATGCGCTGGAAAAGCTGGGCGACTACTTCGAGCGCCCGATGCGTCCCACGCCCTTGATCTGAGGAGGCAGGCCCTTCAGCGCGTGGCCGTCAGCTGGCGCAGGTCTTCCTGGTAGGCCTGCAGCCGGCGCACCGCCTGCGCGCGCTGGCTGGCGGTGGTGCTGTTGTGCAGCGCCGCCGTGTTGCGGCAGCCTTCCTGCAGCAGCGCCTGCTGCTGGTCGCGCCAGGGTCCGGGCGGCGGCTCAGCGATGCGCTGGATGTAGTCGTGCAGCGCGGCGCGCGCCTCGGCGGGCGATGGCTTGCCGGCGACGAAGCCGCGCAGCACCGCCAGTGCGTCCTGCTGGCGCCTGCGGCGCTCGGCATCCGTCAGCCGCGGGTCGAACACCGACTGCGCCGCCTGCTGCTTCAGCAGGTCGCGCTGCTCGTCGGTGAGCCGGCCATAGAAATCCTCGGCCCGGTCGAGGGCCCGGTCGTAGCGCTTTTCCTGCACCTGCGCCGGAGTGCGCTCGAGCCAGCCCTTGCGGTATTCGGCGTTGACCTTCGCGTACTTGCGTTCCAGCTGCTGCAGCTGGGACTCGCTCAGGCTGAGCGCCAGTTCGGTACCAGCGGGCTCGGCGCGCTCGGTCACGGCCAGCAGGCGCTCGCGGATGCGGTCGGTCATGGCGCATACCTGTGCCGGCGTCACCTCGCCCGGCGCCAGCGCCTGCGCCTCCTGCAGCAGCGAGGCGATGCGCGGCAGCTCGTTCTGCCGGTGCCAGGCCAGCAACTGCTCGAGTTCGTCGCGCACCTTCGGTGTCTGCGCACCGTTGAAGTCCAGGTAGGCGTCGAGCCGCCAGTAGCTCACCGTGGGCAGGTTGTTGTAGGCCAGCTTGATCGCGCTGCAGGCGCCCAGGGCGGCGGCGGCAAGCAGCACGCCGATAATCCGCGCCACTGCAGCGCAACGAAATCGGGAAGAAAAACGCATGAATCAAACTCCGCAACAAGACAACCAGGGGCCGGTCGACATCGTCATCATGGCCGCCGGCAAGGGCACGCGCATGAAAAGCAGGCTGCCCAAAGTGTTGCATCGGTTGGGTGGCCGCGCCCTGCTGGCGCATGTGGCGGGCACCGCCGCGCGCATCGGTGCGCGCAGCGTGGTGGTTGTCACCGGGCACGGCGCGGCCGAAGTCGAGGCTTCGCTGGACAGCGGCATCCCTGGTGCCACGCTGCGCTTCGCGCGCCAGGAGCCGCAGCTCGGCACCGGCCACGCGGTGCAGCAGGCCGCGCCGCTGCTGCCGGACGACGGCACGGTGGTCGTGCTGTCGGGCGACGTGCCGCTGATCGGCGAGAACACGCTGCGTGCGCTCATCGCGGCCAGCGGGGGACAGCGGCTCGCGCTGCTGACCATCGAATTCGACGACCCGAGCGGCTACGGACGCGTCATCCGCGCGGCGGGCGGTGGCGAGGTCACTGCCATCGTCGAGCACAAGGACGCAAGCGAAGCGCAGCGTGCCGTGCGCGAGATCTACAGCGGCGTGATGGCAGTGCCCGCGCGCCTGCTCAAGGGCTGGCTCGCGCGGCTGGACAACAGGAACGCGCAGGGCGAGTACTACCTGACCGACGTGGTGAAGTTCGCCGCCGCCGACGGCGTGCCCGTGGTCGCGCACGTCACCGCCGATGCCCTTCAGGTGGCCGGCATCAACAGCCCCGCCCAGCTCGCGGCGCTCGAACGTGCCTGGCAGCTGCGCCAGGCCAACGCGCTGATGGAGCAGGGCGTGCGCCTGGCCGACCCGGCGCGCTTCGACCTGCGCGGCACGCTCGAATGCGCGGGCGACGTGGAGATCGACGTCAACTGCATCTTCGAAGGCGTGGTGTCGCTGGGCGAGGGCGTGCGCATCGGTGCCAACTGCGTGATTGCCAATGCGCGCATCGAGGCCGGTGCAGTGATCCACCCGTTCACCCACGTCGACGGCGAGAAGGCCGGCGTGACGGTGGGTGCGGGCGCACTCGTCGGCCCCTTCGCGCGGCTGCGTCCCGGCGCGCAACTGGGCGCGGAGGTCCACATCGGCAACTTCGTCGAGGTCAAGAACTCGACGCTGGCCCCCGGCGCCAAGGCCAACCACCTGGCGTACCTGGGCGACGCCACCGTGGGCGAGCGCGTCAACTACGGCGCGGGCAGCATCACCGCCAACTATGACGGCGCCAACAAGCACCGCACCGTGATCGGCGACGACGTGCACGTGGGCAGCAACTGCGTGCTGGTGGCGCCGGTCACCATCGGCGCGGGCGGCACCATCGGCGGTGGGTCGACCATCAACAAGTCGACCGAGCCTGGCGCGCTGACCGTGGCGCGCGGCAAGCAGGTCAGTTTCCCGAACTGGAAGCGCCCGCAAAAAAAACCGAAGGCCTGATCGCCTTCTTCCTCATGCCCGGGGTGCCAGCGGCACCTTGGGCTCGAACTTGGCGCGCTTGAGGCTGAAGAAGGCCTTGACGTTGCGCACGTTCGCATCGGCCGTGAACAGGCGCTGCGTGAGCGCGCCGTAGTCCGGCATGTCGCGCGCGGCCACCACCAGCACGAAGTCCGGCCCCGGCGACACGCGCCAGCACTGCTGCACCGCGTCGTCTGCGATCACGCGGGCCTCGAAGGCGTCGAGCGATGCGGCGTCCTGCCGGTCGAGCGAAATCTCGATCACCGCCTGCAGGCCGTGGCCCAGCGCCGCGGCGAGCCGGTCGGGCGACAGCAGCGCGACCTGGCGTTCGATGAGCCCTTGCTCGTGCAGCCGCTGCACCCGGCGCAGGCAGGTGGGCGGCGAGATGCCGGCATCGGCGGCCAGGCGCTGGTTGGTCTGCGAGGCGTCGCGCTGAAGGGCGTCGAGCAGGCGCAGGTCTATTGAATCTAGCGATATTGATTCCATATTCGGTGAAATTATGGAATAAAAATCCATACATGTAATAGCATGAAATAAAAAGTCAAAACTATCGGTATTAAGAAGACATATTTCTTTCTGGCCTGCCTACCATTCAGGCTCCTCTCCATTCAAAAGGCAGCTCACCATGTGCGGCATCGTCGGGGCAGCGTCCCATCGCAACATCGTTCCGGTCCTGGTCCAGGGCCTTCAGCGGCTCGAATACCGCGGCTATGACTCGTGCGGCGTGGCGGTGCATGCCGGCGGCCTGACGCGCGCGCGCACCACCTCGCGCGTGGCTGACCTCGTGGCGCAGGTGCGCGACGACAAGGTCGAAGGCCTCACCGGCATCGCCCACACGCGCTGGGCCACGCACGGTGCGCCGGCGGTGCACAACGCCCACCCGCATTTCAGCCATGGCCCCGGTGCCGATGCGCCGGCCGCGCGCCCAGGCCGCATTGCGCTCGTGCACAACGGCATCATCGAAAACCACGAAGCCCTGCGCGCCACGCTTGAAGCCAGGGGCTACGTGTTCGAGAGCCAGACCGACACCGAGGTCATCGCTCACCTCGTCGACAGCCTCTACGACGGCGACCTGTTCGAAGCCGTGAAGGCCGCCGTGCTGCAGTTGCACGGCGCCTATGCCATCGCCGTGATCTGCCGCGACGAACCGCAGCGCGTGGTCGGCGCACGCGCGGGTTCGCCGCTGATCCTCGGTGCAGGCAAGGACGGCGCAGAGAACTTCCTCGCCAGCGACGCGATGGCCTTGGCCGGCGTGACCGACCAGATCATCTACCTCGAAGAAGGCGATGTGGTCGACGTGCAGCCCGGCAAGTACTGGATCGTCGACAGGAACCACAAGCCCGTGACGCGCGTCGTGCGCACCGTGCAGGCCCACAGCGGCGCGGCCGAGCTCGGCCCCTACCGCCACTACATGCAGAAGGAAATCTTCGAGCAGCCGCGTGCCATCGGCGACACGCTCGAAGGCGTGGAAGGCATCGTGCCCGAGCTGTTCGACGGCGTCGGCCAGGATGGCGCCACGGGCGCCAGCGCCCACCGCGTGTTCCAGGACATCGACAAGATCCTCATCCTCGCCTGCGGCACCAGCTACTACAGCGGCTGCGCCGCCAAGTACTGGCTCGAAGGCATCGCGAAGATTTCCACGCAGGTCGAGATCGCGAGCGAATACCGCTACCGCGACTCCGTGCCCGATCCGAAGACGCTGGTCGTCACCATCAGCCAATCGGGCGAAACCGCCGACACGCTGGCCGCGTTGAAGCATGCGCGCTCATTGGGCATGGAGCAGACGCTGACCATCTGCAACGTGGCCACCAGCGCGATGGTGCGCGAGTGCAAGCTGGCGTACATCACGCGGGCGGGCGTGGAGATCGGCGTGGCGTCGACCAAGGCCTTCACCACGCAGCTCGCGGGCCTGTTCCTGCTCACGCTGGCCATCGCGCAGGCGAAGGACCGGCTGAGCGAAGCCGACGAGGCGCGCTACCTGAAGGAGATGCGCCACCTGCCTGTCGCGCTGCAGTCGGTGCTGGCGCTGGAGCCGCAGATCATCGGCTGGGCCGAGGACTTCGCGCGCAAGGACAACGCGCTGTTCCTGGGCCGCGGGCTGCACTACCCGATCGCGCTCGAAGGCGCGCTCAAGCTCAAGGAAGTGACGTACATCCACGCCGAGGCCTACGCCGCCGGCGAGCTCAAGCACGGCCCGCTCGCGCTGGTGACGAGCGAGATGCCCGTGGTGGCCGTCGCACCGAACGATGCGCTGCTCGAGAAGCTCAAGAGCAACCTGCAGGAAGTGCGCGCGCGCGGCGGCGTGCTCTACGTGCTGGCCGACGGCGACACGAAGATCACGAGCAACGAAGGGCTGCACGTGATCCGCATGTCGGAGCACTACGGCGCGCTCTCGCCGATCCTGCACGTTGTGCCGCTGCAGCTGCTGGCGTATCACACGGCGTGTGCGCGGGGGACGGACGTGGACAAGCCGCGCAACCTGGCGAAGAGCGTGACGGTGGAGTGAGTGCGGGCGAACGCCAGGTGCTTTTTTTCTTTGCCATTAATGTCGGAGACAGCGCTTTAAAGTGCGAGACAAGCAATCCGGCTTTTCTCTTCACATCGAGGCCAACCAGGAGGAAGCGAGGTGCTGCCGTTCACTCCGAGGGGGTCTGCGGGCTTGGAAAAGCGAGGGCCGGCGTTGCCCCGAGTGGTTGAATATCCAACGGCGTGTCTGCCGGGATTGGGTGCACCGCCGTGGAAAGTGGAAGAAAGCCCATTCGTTGGGCCCCAGCGAGCGAGATTTTCAAGCACCACAGGAATCCGAGCGCCACGACAGCCCCCACCAGGAAGCCCACGAATCGTCGGCGGCCCATTCGCCGATAGATGTGTGCAGTGAGGAACCCTGCAATGACCACAGCGTCGACACCCGCCATCGCGTGGCCGGGGGTGGGTGTGCTGCCGAATACCGGGAACAGCCAGTATGCGAATGACGAGACAAGAAGCACGCAGCCAAACCAAAACCAGGGCGAAAGCCCGGAGGGCACGGCGGCCGAGCCCGCCTTCAATAAGGCGCCCCCTAAGTCGTCAATCTTCGGCGTCGCGCTCGGAAACTCAGGTCCACCACGCGATGGCGGGCCTGGAGCCCCCTCCAGTGTCCCCGTGGACGGAGGCAACTCGGTCCCGCATCCTTGGCAGTACCGTCCAGTCTCAACCGCCAAGCGAGCGCCGCAGTGTGGACAGAATTTCATCGATCCCTGATCCTTGTACCGATTGACGCACCACGACATACACACCGCCCACCCGCCCGCGTTCGGCGTGTCTCTGACTTTGATGCGCAATGGTAGCCCGCGGACGATGCAGCCCCGGCATATTTCCCGGAGACCTTGACTGCGGGCAAAGGTACCGCTCATCCAACCTGGCTGCGTCTCGGACTTTATTGGCAAGGAATAGCTTTGCCCAATCACAATAAAGTCAGTCGAGAACAATAGAGTCTGTCGCACTCACAACTCAAACTGAGTTCAAGGGCGCTTTTGCCCGCGGCAGGTTCTCTATGTTGGATTCCACCGACCTCTGACCTTAAGGGGGCAATTTTCGGTGGCACTCAACAGCCAGCCCATGCGCATCTGCAGCACGACGCTCTTGCCGTCATGGACGACGGCGCATTAGGGGGCCGATGGGAACCCCCTTTTCCGGTGCAGTAGTCCATCCATTTTCTCGATGGATTCCATCGAAACAAACAGGCTTTCGCGAGAGATGCCTGGCTCCTACGCTAGCGCCATGTCATCGAAGTTCAGTCTTCGTTCTTCGTCCGCCGGCGTTCGGCGATTCCTTTCCAGGAGATACCCATGAGCAAAGTTCTTGTCCTGTACTACTCGTCCTACGGCCACATCGAAACGATGGCCCGGGCCATCGCCGAAGGCGCCCGCAGTGCCGGTGCCGAGGTCGACATCAAGCGCGTGCCCGAGACCGTACCGCTGGAAGTCGCGAAGGGCGCGCACTTCAAGCTCGACCAGTCGGCGCCGGTCGCAGCAGTGGCCGATCTCGAAAAGTACGACGCGATCATCGTCGGCACCGGCACGCGCTTCGGCCGCATGTCGTCGCAGATGGCGGCGTTCCTGGACCAGGCCGGCGGCCTGTGGGCGCGCGGCGCGCTCAACGGCAAGGTGGGGGCGGCCTTCAGCTCGTCCGCCACGCAGCACGGCGGCCAGGAGACGACGCTGTTCTCGATCATCACCAACCTGCTGCACTTCGGCATGACCATCGTGGGTCTGCCGTACAGCCACCAGGGCCAGATGAGTGTGGACGAGATCGTCGGCGGCGCGCCCTACGGCGCCACGACCGTGGCCGGCGGCGACGGATCGCGCCAGCCGACCGAAATCGACCTGGCCGGCGCCCGCCACCAGGGCGAGCTGGTGGCCCGGACCGCGGCCAAGCTCTTCGGTTGAGCGCAGGGCTGCCAAGGAGAACCATCATGAGCCAGCAGAACACCGCAGGCGAAGCGGCCAAGGCCGTCGTGCGCCGCAACACCGAAGAGGTCCAGGGCGGCGGCGACTACGCGCTCTTCGACGCGCTCTTTGCCGACAACTTTCTCGACCACACGCCGCAGCCCAACTGTACGCCCGACAAGGCGGGCGCCCTGGGCCTGTACAAGACGCTTCGCGCCGCGTTTCCCGATTTCCATGCCGAGATCCATTGGCAGCGCGTGGACGGCGATGTGGTGACGACCTTCAAGACCTACCACGGCACGCACCAGGGCGAGGTGTTCGGGATTGCGCCCACGGGCCGCAAGATCCACTTCGAGACCGTCGACGCGATGCGCGTGCAGGACGGAAAGATCACCGAGCACTGGGGCGTGGCCAACCTCTTTTCGCTGCTGCAGCAGCTCGGCGCGTGGCCGCCGGCCGCCGCAAGCGCCCGCGAGGGAGCACGGCAATGAGCGACATTCTCAAAGACAAGGTCGTTGTCGTCACCGGCGCCGCCAGCGGCATCGGGCGCGCGATCGCCATCGGCGCCGCGCAGCATGGCGCCAGGGCGGTGATCGTCTCGGACATCACCGAAACGTCGAACGAAGGCGGCCGCACCACGACCTCGGAGATCGAGGCGCTGGGCGTGGCCGTGCGCTTTCACCGCACGGACGTGAGCCAGCGCGCGCAGGTCGATGCGCTGGTCGAGGCGGCGGCGGAATTCGGCGGCGTCGACGTGATGGTCGCCAACGCCGGCATCACGCTGCGCTCGGACGGCCCCGACGTGGCCGAAGACGACTACCGGCGCCTGATGACCGTCAACCTCGACGGCGTGCTGTTCAGCGCGCAAGCCGCCGCGCGGCAGATGAAGGCGAATCGCAAGGCCGGCAGCATCGTGCTGATGGCCAGCATGGGCGGGATCGCAGGCGCCGGCATGACCGTGGCCTATTCCACCAGCAAGGGCGGCGTGGTGCTCATGGCCAAGGCCCTGGCGGATGCGCTCGGGCCCGACGGCATCCGCGTCAACGCGGTCGCGCCGGGCGTCATCGACACCCACCTGGTGCGCACGAACCCGGGTATCGCCGCCGCGTCCGAAGGTTTTCGGCAGCGCACGCCGCTGCGCCGGCTCGGCAAGCCCTCCGAGATCGCGGACGCGGTGGCGTGGCTCGGTTCGGACATGGCCAGCTATGTGAGCGGCATCGCGCTGCTCGTGGACGGCGGCTTGCTGTCGGTGATCTGAACCGCGCCTGGACAGGAGAAACACCATGCACGCCGAGCCCGTGAACCCGAAGAACCAGCGCCTGGACACCGCGGACGCACTGACGCTGATGCGCGTGCCGCCGAAGTTCGACGTCACCGAGTGGCCGCGCCAGGTCGAGGCCTTTCTGCAGGCGACCGAGAAGCCGCTGCACCGGGCCATCCTGAAGAACTATCTGCGGCATCTGCTGCTGGAGGTGGCGGGCTATTGGGACCAGATCATCGTGCCCGAGCTCACGGTCGACGAGCCCGAGTACCGCGTCGGCGACCGGGGGGCGGTGCATGTCCTGTCGGGCAAGGCGGCAGTGGAGGGTTTCTACCGGCAGACCTTCGAGACCCGGCAGAACGTCATGGGCGCCCGGACGATGAACATGGGGGTGGAGGACTACGGCGTGACCACCGAGGCCGTCTGGACGCACGTGGTGCCCGGCGCCTGCCTGACGGACCACCCGATCGATGCCGACCCGCGCGCCTGGTACCTCATGAACCACCACCTGTTCCAGATCTTCACGTACACGCGCGACGCGCAGCCCAAGCTGATCTCGGAGCGCATCTACGACGATCCGCAGAGCTACAGCTACGAGAAGCTCGCGACCGCGGATGTCGTGACGCCGGAGATGGCGCGCGCACAGCTGGCGCCGTTTCTTGCGCGGGCGACGCTCGCGTAGCGCCGCCTCGCTGCATCACGCGCGGGCGGGCGAATCGGCCTGCTTGAGCTGCTCGAGAAACCAGCGCCCGGCCGGCCCCGGCGGCGCATCCTTGCGGTAGGCCGCGAACATCGCGATGGGCGGTGTGCGCGGCTGGAAGTTCTCGATCTGGATCTGCACCAGCGCGCCGGTGTCCAGGTCGTGCCGCACCATGGCCTGTGGCATGTGTCCCCAGCCGAACCCCGCGCGCAGGAAGGCGTGCTTCGCGCCCAGGTCCGCCAGGCGCCAGGTCGAGGGCGAGAAGACGCCATAGGTCTTGCCGTCCGACAGGCTCGTGCGGTCCGTAAGGACTAGCTGCACGTGGTCTTCCAGCTCGCGCATCCGGATCAGCCCCTTGCGGCGCGCCAGCGGATGCGCGTTGCCGGTCACCGTGACCATGGGCACGTCGAGCAGCTTCTCGGCTTCCACGGCATCGGGCACGACGGGCATCGACCCGATGATGCCCAGGCGGCACGTGCCCTGCAGCACGGGCTGGATGACGGCGCCCAGCGCCTCCACATAGAGCCGAAGCGGCGTATGGGGAAAGGCCGCGCGGAACAGGCCGACGGCCACCGTCAGCGACTCCATCGGGTACATCACGTCCACCGCGACCGACAGCTCGGGCTCCAGCCCTTCGGCCATGGTGCGGGCCTTGGCCTTGAAGCCGTTCATGCTGCTCACGACCGCGCGGGCCTCTGCGAGGAGGGCGGTGCCTTGCTCGGTGAGCTGCGGGTAGCGCGCCGAGCGGTCGAACAGCTGCACGTCGATCTGCGCCTCGAGGTTGGCCAGCGTCTGGCTGACCACCGATTGCGCCCGGCGCAGCTTGCGGCCCGCCGCCGAGAAGCTGCCTTCGTCGGCTGCCGCGATGAAGGTGCGCAATTGGTCCATGGACAAGCCGTCGAGCATCTATCGTTCCTTTGGATGGTTTTCATCGAAAGATATAGGCTTCTCAGGGGGATGTCCAGCTCCTAACCTTCAGGCCATCTCATCACCTGAAGGAAATTTCATGGAGCACGCAGTCAGCGAATCCCCACCGGCCCTGTCTGTGCAGACGCGCCGCATCGTGGCCCGCACCCGGGGCCGGGCGCACGGACCGGTCACGCGCGTCGTCAGCCCCTCGGACCTCGGCGAGCTGATCAAGCCGTTCGTCTTTCTCGACTATGTCGATTTCAAACCCACCGGCAACGCGCTGTTCCCGATGCATCCGCATTCGGGCATTGCAACGATCACCGTGCTGCTCTCGGGCGACCTGCGTTACGAGGACACGACCGGCGCGTCGGGCACGCTGTCCGCGGGCAGCGTCGAATGGATGCGGGCCGGCAATGGCGTGTGGCACGACGCGAGCCCGAGCGGGTTCGAGCGCTTCCAGGGCTACCAGGTGTGGGTCGCGTTGCCGCGCAGCCTGGAGAACCGCATGGCGCAAAGCCAATACCTGCCCGCCGAGGCCGTGCCGCAGGCCGGCCCCGCGCGCATCGTGCTGGGGCGCCATGCCGGCGCGCACAGCCGCGTGGCCGCGCCGGAAGGCATGAACCTGCTGCACGTGCGGCTGGCCGCGGGCGAGCGCTGGCGCTACCAGCCGCCCGCGGGGCACGACGTGGCCTGGACCCACGTGCACCGCGGCGGACTCTTGGTGGCCGGCGACCGGCTGCAAGGCGAGCTCGCGGTGTTCGACGAATCGAACAGCGCCATCGATTTCACTGCCGAAGGCGACACCGACTTCATCGTCGGGTCGGCCGTGAAGCACCCGCACGACCTGGTGCTGGGCTACTACTCCGTTCACACCTCGCCCGAGGCGCTTCAACGAGGCGAGGCGGAAATCGCCCGGCTCGGGCGGCAGCTTCGTGCGGACGGACGCATCCGTTGATTCCATCTCGCTCTTTTTTTCAACCCTGTGCTTTCAACCAACCTTAGGAAATTCATCATGAACACAACCATCGACAACAAGAACTCCGTCCTGCCTTTCGTCGGACGCATCCTCCTGGCCACGATCTTCATCATCAGCGGCCTCGGAAAAATCGCGGCGCCCGAGGCAACCCAGGGGTACATCGCATCCGTCGGGCTGCCAGCGCCGCTGCTCGGCTACCTTGCGGCAATTGCCGTCGAACTGGGTGGCGGTGCGCTGCTTGTGGCGGGCTACCGCACCCGGGTGGTTGCAGCCGGGCTCGCGGCCTTCTCGATCGTCTCTGCGCTCATCTTCCACCACGCGCTGGGCGACCAGAACCAGCTGTTCCACTTCCTGAAGAACCTCGCGATGGCCGGTGGCCTGGTCCAGGTCGTGGCCTTTGGCGCAGGTGCCTTCAGCATCGACAACCGCAAGCAGGTGCCGCGTCATTCGCTGGCCGCCCGCTGAGCTGACGTGAACACAAGGCCCGCCCCAGTGATGGGGCGGGCTTTTTTTCGCGGGGGCGGGGAGGCGACTCCCGGCAGATTGCGTTGAAGCCAGAGCGCCATCCATCGGTCGAATCGATGGCTCGGATCGAGAAATTCAGGCTTCTGCGCGAGGCGAAATCTCCCTAACCTGTCACTTGAATCATCCCATCAGGAGATCGAAATGAAGCTCTGGAATTTCATCGACAAGCACCACGAAGACCTCGGCGTTGCGCTCTTCGTTCTTCCTTGCCTGCTGACGGCGTTTGCGACGGCCGGGATCGTTTTCGGCATCGGCCTGCTGTTCCGCTAGGACCTCGCCGTATCGGCGTTGCGGCGTCGGGTGGAGGAGGGCGGCCGATACTTTCGCCCTTCGCGCCCGCCGCCCTCAAGGCCTTCATGCCTGCAGCGTTTCGCAGGCGCGCGTCACGCAGAGAAGGGTGATGCGATCACGGCACTTGCTTGAATGCAAAAAAAGCCCGCCAGTATTGCTGGCGGGCTTTTCTTCTTTTATAGGGAAGCGCCGAAGGCGCGTCGGGTCAAGGCACCAGGATGGCCGACCCCGAGCGACTGCGGGCTGCGATGTCTGCATGCGCAGTGGCCGCAGCCGACAGCGGATAGCGCGTGACCTCGATCTGGCCGAAGACGCCGGCGCGCAGCGCATCGAACACTGCGCGTGTCGCCTGGGCGCGCGCATCGCCTTGCAGATGCTGCGCCATCGGGCCGCCGAGCACCTTCACACCCCGGGCCGCGAGCGAGGGCGCGTCGATCTCGGGTGCACCGGAGGCGGCGCCGATGTTGACGATCGTCCCGCCGTCGCGAACGCTCGCGTGCGAGGCCGCGAAGGTGGCTTTTCCGACGAACTCGTAGACGATGTCGACACCCTGCGGTGCGATCGTGCGGATCTGCGCAGCGAGGTCGGCGTCGCTGGAGACCAGCGCGTGGTGCACGTCGGCGCGCAGGGCGTCGCGCTTGCCAGCGCCCGCGGTGCCGATGACTGTGGCGCCCCGGGCCCTGGCCCAACGGGCGAGCAGCAAGCCGACGCTGCTGGACGCGCCCTGCACCAGGATCGTTTCGCCGGGCTGCAGTCGGTGGAACCCGTTCAGCGCGGTCCATGCGGTCAGGCCCTTGGTCAGCACGGTGGCCGCCTGTTCGGTCGAAACGTCGTCAGGCAGCTTCACCAGCGCCTCGGCTTCAATCAGCCGGTCGGCCGCATAGCTGCCCGGCGCCAGGAAGTAGGCCACGCGATCGCCCGCGGCGAACGTCTCGACGCCGGGGCCGACAGCCTCGACCACACCGGCGCCCTCGACGCCCGGCACCGACGGCAAGGCCACCGGATAGATGCCCTGGCGAAAGATCGTGTCGATGAAATTGACGCCGATGGCGTCGTGGCGCAGGCGCACCTGGCCGGGACCCGGCGCGCCGACGCTGCGGTCTTCCACCTGCAGGACTTCGGGGCCGCCGTAGGCGTGGAAACGGATGACTGTGCTCATGATGGGCTCTCCTCTGGACGGTAGGGACTTGGGATGGTTGTCAGCAGGGCACCAACGTCGGCGATCTGCATGTCCAAAGAGTAGGGGCGCTCCATCCATCGGAACAGCCTGTTTTTCTAGATGGTTCCTATCTGAAAGGAAGATGAGTCAGGACTCACGCATCGGCGACGAAGTCGATGTCGTTCCAGTAGTCGATGCGATTGCCATTGGGGACGCGCCCTTCGCTTGAACGCCGTGCCCGCAGGATCGTCCGCCGCCAACAAGGGCGTGGTTAATTGACGGCCTACGATGCAGCCCTCGACGCTTCCGAATTAACTGAAGCCCATGCCCAGATACGTTTCCGGCCCCTTCCGCCGCTCGAGAGCCGCGCCACTCGCCGTGCTGTGGAGCGCGATCGCGGCGCTGTGCATCGGTTGCGCCGCCAGCCGCACCGAGCCTGATCCCTCGCCGCCGCACGACACGCTGCGGCAGATGGCCACCCGCTACGGCATCTGCAGCGTCGCCATCGCGGTGGTCAGGAATCGCCAGCTCCAGGCCGTCGATGCGGCGCCGGGATGCACGACCGACTCGCCAACGACGCCCGATAGCGTCTTCGAGGCCGCTTCGCTCAGCAAGCCCGTGTTTGCGTACGCAGTGCTGATGCTGGTGCAGCAAGGAAAGATGGACCTCGACGCGCCGGTGGCGAAGTACCTGCCGAACGGGTATTGGCACCGCTTTCGACCGCATCTCGCTGATTCGCAAGCCGATCTGGTGTCCGATGCGCGCCTGCAGGCGGTCACGGTGCGCATGGCGCTGAACCATACTTCCGGTCTGCCCAACTGGGCTGGCGGACCTCTGGGCTTCGACCGCAAGCCCGGCGAGCGGTGGCAATACTCGGGCGAAGGCTACGTGCTGCTGCAGCGCGCCGTCGAGGCGGTCACGAACGAGAAGCTCGACGACTTCATGGAGCGCCAGGTGTTCCAGCCGCTCGGCATGACCCGCAGCGGATACTCGAGCAACCCGCGCCTGGAGAAATACATCGTCCCACGCGTGGGCAAGGATGGCGCACCGATGAAGCTGCGGCCTTTCCTCACGCCAGTGTCCGCGTTCACGCTCTACACCAGCGCGCACGACTACGGCCTCTTCCTCGCGGCGCTGCTCAACGATGAACGCTCGCTGCGACAGATCGTCGAGTCCCCAGTGCCGGTGAACCCGAAGCTGAATCTGAGCTGGGGACTGGGCTGGGGCCTCGAACAAGACAAGGCCGACACCCTCATCTGGCACTGGGGCAACAACCCCGGCTACCGAGCCTTCGTGATCGCATCGCCGCGAACTGGAGACGGCTTCATCATGTTCACCAACAGCGATGGCGGCCTGCGGCTGGCCGAGCCGCTGAGCAACAAGATCCTGCCGGGACCGCACAAGCTGTTCCGTTTCCATCTGCTGCGCGAAGGGCTCGACAACCTGCTTTGCGAGACGTTCGATGTCTGCCTCTAGCATCGGCCTGCGAGTCAACCAGCAGGCAGCTACCTTCGGCATCGGCATCGGCATCGGCATCGGCAGCGGCAGCGGCAGCGGCAGCGGCATCGGCAGCGGGCAGTCATCGCGCGCTCCGTTCCGCTTGCTGCGCCTCCTTTTTGTGAATGTCCAGCCCGTACGAACCAGACTAGAAGCTTCGCAGCGAACTTCGCCCGGGCGATATCGATTTGTTGCAGCGGGTGATCGGCGCCGCTATGCGGACACGGAGTTTTCCTACGAATTTGCCGGCCTCGCCGCTTCATCTTTCGGGCTCCCCACAACTCAACTGGAGCCCATGATGCCTACTTCCCGACGCGCGGAGCCCGACGCCTGCAGCCTCCTGGACACCGACCATCGCAACGTCAAGAAGCTGTTCAAGGAGTATGAGGAACTCGCTCACTCGCGCGCGGCTTCTGCGGAGAGCAAGAAGCGCGAACTCGCCAACCACATCTGCACGGAACTCACCGTCCATGCACAGATAGAGGAAGAGATCTTCTACCCCGCGGTGCGCGCGGCCATCAAGGAGACGGACTTGCTCGACGAAGCCGAGGTGGAGCATGCAAGCGCCAAGGACCTGATCGCGCAGATCCAGGAAGCCACGGAGATCGACGAAAAGTTCGATGCCAAGGTCATCGTCCTTGGCGAATACATCGACCATCATGTGAAGGAGGAGCGCAACGAGATCTTCGTGAAGGCGCGCGCCGCCCGCGGCCTGGACCTGGTCGCCATGCGCGGGCAGCTGGCCGCGCGCAAGGAAGAGCTGATGGAGGAACTCGGCGCCATGGCCTGAGTTCGCGCGCAGGGGTTCTCCGCAAGACCGAAGGCGATCTCATAGCAATGCGCTATGAGATCAATATGCTCAATCTGGTTGTTGAAGGGACAGTCCAAACCTAGACTGGCTCCGATCGCGAGTGATCGACAACCAAAGGAGAACCCCTTGTCCGATGAAACGAAGTGCCCCTTCCCGGGCCATGCGCGCACGCACTCCATGACGGGTGCTTCGGCAAATGCAGGCTGGTGGCCCAACCAGCTGAACCTGAAGCTGCTGCACCAGCACACCGCCAAGTCCAATCCCATGGGCGAGGCGTTCGACTATGCCGAGGAGTTCAAGAGCCTCGACCTCGACGCGGTGATCAAGGACCTCCAAGCCCTGATGACCGATTCGCAGGATTGGTGGCCCGCCGACTACGGCCACTACGGCCCGCTGTTCATCCGCATGGCCTGGCACTCCGCGGGCACCTACCGCACCTCCGATGGCCGCGGCGGCGCGGGCAACGGCGCGCAGCGCTTCGCCCCCCTCAACAGCTGGCCCGACAACGGCAACCTCGACAAGGCGCGCCGGCTGCTGTGGCCGATCAAGCAGAAATACGGCCGCAAGATTTCCTGGGCCGACCTGATGATCCTCACCGGCAACGTCGCACTGGAGTCGATGGGCTTCAAGACCTTCGGTTTCGCCGGCGGCCGCCCGGACATCTGGGAGCCCGAAGAGGACATCTACTGGGGGCCGGAAGGCAAGTGGCTGGCCGACGAGCGCTACAGCGGCGACCGCGAGCTCGCCAATCCGCTGGCCGCCGTGCAGATGGGCCTGATCTACGTGAACCCCGAAGGACCGAACGGCAACCCCGACCCGCTCGGCTCGGCGCGCGACATCCGCGAGACCTTCGCCCGCATGGCCATGAACGACGAGGAGACCGTGGCGCTGACCGCAGGCGGCCACACCTTCGGCAAGGCCCATGGCGCGGGCGACCCGGCCAAGGTCGGCGCGGAGCCTGAAGGCGCCGACATCGAGGAACTGGGCCTGGGCTGGAAGAACAGCTTCGAAAGCGGTATCGGCGTCCACGCCACCACCAGCGGTATCGAAGGTGCCTGGACCCCCACGCCCACCAAATGGGACAACAGCTACTTCGAGACGCTGTTCGGCTACGAATGGGAACTCACCAAGAGCCCCGCGGGCGCGCACCAGTGGAAGCCCAAGGGCAGCACCGGCGCGGACACCGTGCCCGATGCGCATGACCCGGCCAGGCGCCACGCCCCGATGATGACCACCGCCGACATGGCCATGCGCGTCGATCCGGCCTACGAGAAGATCTCGCGCCGCTACATGGCCAACCCGCAGGAATTCGCCGATGCGTTCGCCCGCGCCTGGTTCAAGCTGACGCACCGCGACATGGGGCCGCGTGCCCGCTACCTCGGCGCGCTGGTGCCGAAGGAAGAGCTGATCTGGCAGGACCCGATTCCCGCCGTGGACCATCCGCTGGTCGACGACAAGGACGTCGCGGCGCTGAAGGCCAAGGTCCTCGCCTCGGGCCTCACCGTATCGCAACTCGTGGGCACGGCCTGGGCCTCGGCCTCGACCTTCCGCGGCAGCGACAAGCGCGGCGGCGCCAACGGTGCGCGCATCCGCCTCGCGCCGCAGAAAGACTGGGAGGCGAACCAGCCGGCCCAGCTGTCGAAGGTGCTGTCGGTGCTGGAAGGCATCCAGAAGGAGTTCAACGGCGCGCAGTCCGGCGGCAAGAAGGTCTCGCTGGCCGACCTGATCGTGCTGGCCGGCAATGCGGCGGTCGAGGCTGCGGCGAAGAAGGCCGGGCAGGACGTGACGGTGCCCTTCTCGCCGGGACGCATGGACGCTTCGCAGGCGCAGACCGACGCTGCCTCCTTCGCTCCGCTGGAGCCGCAGGCCGACGGTTTCCGCAACTATCTCCGCAAGGGGATCGACGGGGCGTCCGCCGCGGGGCTGCTGCTCGACAAGGCGCAACTGCTGACCCTCACCGCACCCGAGATGACGGTGCTGGTCGGTGGCCTTCGGGTGCTGAATGCGAACGTGGGCCAGTCCGGCAACGGCGTCTTCACCAAGCGCCCGGAGACGCTCAGCAATGACTTCTTCGTGAACCTGCTCGACATGAACACCGGCTGGAAGAAGTCCGCGACGACCGACGGCGTGCTGGAGGGACGCGACCGCAAGACGGGCGCGCTCAAGTGGACCGGCACCGTGGCCGACCTCGTGTTCGGTTCCAACTCGCAGCTGCGCGCGGTCGCGGAAGTCTATGGGGCCAGTGATTCGCAACAGGTCTTCGTGCGGGACTTCGTGGCCGCCTGGACCAAGGTGATGAACCTCGATCGCTTCGACCTGCGGTGATTGCGGGCGGCCGGTTGCGGCCGCGCCGAGCAGCAGTACAGCCCGAGCCTGGTTCCGGAGAGTCCCGAACCAGGCTCGGGCGTATTCAAGGACAACAGCCTTCGACACCAGGAGCCTTGCATGAAACCCCAGCCCATCGAATACGCCGCCGCTTCCGAGGAAGTCAGGGCGGTCTTCGACGACATCAGGACCACGCGCAACGTGCCGGACGTCAACAACTTCTGGAAGTACCTCGCCAACGACCCGGCTACGCTCAGGCGCACCTGGAGCAGCCTCAAGGAAGTGATGGCACCCGGCGCGCTCGACCCGGTCGTGAAGGAGATGGTCTATCTCGCCGTGAGCGTCACCAACAGCTGCGGCTATTGCATCGCGAGCCATCACGCCGGTGCCGAGAAGGCCGGCATGACGCCCGCGATGTTCGCCGAGCTGATGGCCGTGGTCGGCATGGCCAACGAGACCAACCGGCTGGTGAACGGCTACCGCGTGCCCGTCGATCCGGCCTTCGACAAATAGCGGGTGTCGGCGGCGCGCGTTCAGCCGATCGTCATCAGGCTCGCGTTGCCTCCGGCCGCAGCCGTGTTGATGCTGAGTGCGCGCTCCACCACGAGGCTTTCGAGCGGTATGTCCGCGTCGCCGGGCGCGAAGGCGCGTACGCCGACGATCGGGCCCGGGCGCGCCGCGATGCGCTGCATCACGCCCGGCAGGCCTTGCGCGCTGCCGTGGCGCAGCGCGGCGTCGAACACCACTGTGTCGGACGCCCAGTCGTTCGCGATGGCCACGCACTGCTGCACTTCGGCCGGAAGCGAAGCGCGAAGGCCCTGCGCGGCGGCGTCGGCGGGCCAGATCGCGGTGCTGCCGACCGACAGCACGGCGGCCAGCTGCGCCAGCCGGTCCGCTTCTGCATCCGCACCCGGGTCGACCAGGCACAGCACCGCTTCGCGCGGCGCCAGCGTGTAGACGTTGCGCTCGCCGGTCGGGCCGGCCAGCGTGCGCGAACTGCCCGAGCGCGACTGCGCGGCAAAGCGCGCGCATTGCGCCGCCAGCGCGGGGCGGCCGGTGGCTTGCGCCCAGCGCGACAGCGCCGACAGTCCGGCCTGCGGCGCCGAAGCGGCATCCGCCACCGCGCGCGCCATCGCATCGTCGGGCCGCGCCGACAGCATGCGCAGCATGTACAGCGGCCCGCCGGCCTTCGGCCCGGTGCCCGACAGGCCCTCGCCGCCGAACGGCTGCACGCCCACCACCGCGCCGACGATGTTGCGGTTCACATAGACGTTGCCCGCCTTGGCGTTCTCCACGATCTGCGCGATGGTTTCGTCGATGCGCGTGTGCACGCCCAGCGTCAGCCCGTAGCCCGTGCCGTTGATCTGCCCGACCAGCGCACCCAGGTCGCGGCGGCGGTAGCGCACGAGGTGCAGCACCGGCCCGAACACCTCGCGCTGTAGCTCCGCGATGCTGTCGAGCTCGATCAGCGTGGGCACCACGTAGGTGCCGTTGCGCGTGTCGTGCGCGTATTCGCGGGCCTGGCGGAAGACCTTGCGGCCCTTCGAGCGCATGGCCGCGATGTGGCGCTCGATGCCGTCGCGCGCCTCGGCGTCGATCACCGGGCCGACGTCGACGGCCAGCCGCGCGGGGTTGCCAATACAGGCCTCGGCCATCGCGCCCTTGAGCATCTCGACGAGCCGGTCGGCCGCTTCCTCCTGCACGCACAGCACGCGCAGCGCGGAGCAGCGTTGTCCGGCGCTGTCGAAGGCCGAGGCCATCACGTCCGCGACCACCTGCTCCACGAGCGCCGACGAGTCGACGATCATCGCGTTCTGCCCGCCGGTCTCCGCGATGAGCGGCACGGGTGCGCCATGCGCGCCCAGCCGCTGCGAGAGCGTCTTCTGCAGGATGCGCGCCACCTCCGTCGAGCCGGTGAACATCACGCCCTGCACGCGCGCGTCCGCCACCAGCGCGGCGCCTACGGTTTCGCCCCGGCCGGGCAGCAGCTGCACCGCGGCGCGCGGCACGCCGGCCTCCCACAGCACGCGCACCGCCTCGGCCGCGACGAGCGGTGTCTGCTCGGCTGGCTTGGCCAGCACCGGATTGCCCGCCGCGAGCGCGGCCGCCACCTGGCCGGTGAAGATCGCCAGCGGAAAGTTCCACGGGCTGATGCAGACCATCGGGCCGAGCGCGCGGTGCGTGTCGTTCGAGAAGTCGCTGCGCGCCTGCGCCGCGTAGTAGCGCAGGAAGTCGACAGCCTCGCGCACTTCGGCGATGGCGTTGGCGAACGTTTTTCCGGCCTCGCGCGTCAGCAGGCCGAGCAGCCGGGGCATGCCTTCCTCGAGCTTGCCGGCGGCGCGTTCGAGCAGGGCGGCGCGTTCGGCGGGTGGCGTGGCGGCCCAGGCCGGAGCGATGCCATGGGCCTGGGCAATGGCCGATTCGACGTCGGCCAGCGTGGCTTCCTGCACCTGTCCGACGATGTCGCGATGGTCGGCGGGATTGGCGACGTCGGCCGCCTCGCCGTGCGGCACGGCTTGCGCGAGCATCGGCGCCGCGTGCCAGTTTTCAAGGGCGCTGCCGGCCAGCGCATGGCCCAGTGCGCGAAGGCTGTCGTCGTTTGCGAGGTCGAGCCCTTGCGAGTTGGCGCGCTGCTGGCCGTACAGCGCCGCGGGCAGCGCAATGGCCGGATGCGGCAGGCCCATCGTGCCTTCCTGCGCAGCCATGCGCTCGACCGTGGCGACTGGGTCTTCCACCAGCGCGTCGAGCGGGATCGCCGGGTCCGCGATGCGGTTCACGAACGAGGTGTTGGCACCGTTCTCCAGCAGGCGGCGCACCAGGTAGGCCAGCAGCGTCTCGTGCGTGCCCACCGGCGCGTAGATGCGGCACGGCCGCCCGAGCGGGCCGACCACCTGTTCGTACAGCGGCTCGCCCATGCCGTGCAGGCACTGGAACTCGTATTGCCCCGGCTGATAGCGCGACGGCTCCGCCATCGTGTAGATCGCGGCCAGCGTGTGGGCGTTGTGGGTCGCGAACTGCGGGTAGACGGCATCGGGCGCATCGAGCAGCTTGCGCGCGCAGGCGAGGTACGACACGTCGGTGTAGGCCTTGCGCGTGTAGACCGGGTAGCCGCCGAGCCCGTCGATCTGCGCGCGCTTGATCTCGCTGTCCCAGTAGGCGCCTTTCACCAGGCGCACCATCAGCCGGTGTCGGCTGCGGCGCGCGAGATCGACCACGAAGTCGATCACGAACGGGCAGCGCTTCTGGTACGCCTGGATCACGAAGCCGATGCCGTTCCAGCCCGCGAGCGCCGGCTCGAAGCACAGCCGCTCCAGCAGGTCGAGCGAGAGTTCGAGGCGGTCGGCTTCCTCGGCGTCGATGTTCAGGCCGATGTCGTACTGCTGCGCCAGCAGCGCGAGCTCGCGCAGCACCGGATACAGCTCGGCCATCACACGCGCGTACTGCGCGCGGCTGTAGCGCGGGTGCAGCGCAGAGAGCTTGATCGAGATGCCCGGCCCTTCGTACACGCCGCGGTGGTTCGAGGCCTTGCCGATCGCGTGGATCGCCTCTTCGTAGGCCATGCGGTAGCGCTTCGCGTCTTCCATGGTGAGCGCCGCTTCGCCGAGCATGTCGTACGAATAGCGAAAGCCCTTGGCCTCCAGCTCGCGCGCATTGCCGAGCGCCTGTGCGATGGTTTCGCCGGTGACGAACTGCTCGCCCATCATGCGCATCGCCATGTCCACGCCCTTGCGGATCAGCGGCTCGCCGCCCTTGCCGATCAGGCGCGTGAGCACGGCCGACAGGCTGGTTTCGCTGTGCGTGGCCACGAGCTTGCCCGTCAGCAGCAGG
>Ga0105244_10000961_pt1 | contig 24196 bp, 20 predicted proteins | sample KBSM44metaG_FD_80423 | JGI IMG/M metagenome (GOLD analysis project Ga0105244, IMG submission 80423) | Miscanthus rhizosphere microbial communities from Kellogg Biological Station, Michigan, USA - KBS M4-4 metaG | ecosystem: Host-associated > Plants > Roots > Rhizosphere > Soil | place... | reverse complement strand
CAGGGCAACAGGTTCGCCGGTGACAAATTTCACGCCGTTCTGTTTGTGTAATTCCAGAAAATGCCGCCCCATCTCTTCACCAAATTGCGGCACAAACGGCAGCGCATGACGAGAGACAACGGTCACATCAATATCCTGATTACGCAGCGCTGCTGCCAGTTCCATCGCAATAAAACTGTTGCCAATGATCACCAGTTGCTGCTCGCGCTCAACCTCGTTGAGCAACTGCTCTGCCTGCTGGATATCGCGCAGCACATGCACACCCGTCAGGTGATGACCGTCGATCTCGGGCCACACGGGCTGACCGCCGGTCGCCAGCAGCAATTTATCGAAATGCAGTTCTCGCCCGCTGGCGAAGGTTATCTTGTGCGCGCGACTGTTCACATCGCTGACCTCCTCCCGCAGACTCTCAACGCCGGGCTGCTGATAGAAGGCGTCGTCCAGAATGTGCGGCACCTCGCTGATTTTCATTTTCCCGGCCGGAACAAATTTACTCAACGCGGTACGGTCGTATGGCGCATCTTCTTCTTTATCCACCAGCACCAGCCGGCCCGTATAGCCCGCGTCCCGCAGGGTTATTGCCGCTGCGCTGCCTGCCGCACCGGTGCCCACGATCACAGTGGTCTGCTCATGTTCACCACGAATCTGCGGGTAGCTTGCAGGAGACATCGGGCGAGGGCTGACCAGCACGCGATTCTGCTCAAGGCGTACCGGGTATTGTTTCAAATTGGTCAGCGCCAACGGCTCAAGCCATTGCCCATTTTTGATATCAAATTCGGCCTTATGCCACGGACAGACAAGCCGCCCTTCGCATACCGCACCTTTCTCCAGCGGCGCGCCGGCATGCGGGCATTTGCTTTGAAAGGCGCGGACCTGAGTCAGCGTTCGGATAAGGATCATTGCAGTACCGGCCACTTCGCATTTCACCGGTTGGTTTTCGGGTAAGGCGTTGAGTTCAGTTACAAATTGATAGCTCATCACATTGCTCTCGTGTCAGTGTTGGAGATACGGTCGTCACGCCAGCCAGCGCACACCACGAGGAAAATTAAAGACCCACAAAAGGTAATGGTGACGCTTTAAGCCTGGCAGAGATTGAACGTTCGGCAACAAAGCGGGAGAGTCAGGCGGCGACTTCGGTACGGTTTCGGCCCGCTTTTTTGGCTTTATAGAGCGCCAGATCGGCCAATTTAAGCCATTCGCGATAATGCGCCATCTCTTCGGTAAGAGGCGCAACGCCCACGCTGATATGCAAGGAAAGCTGAGGGGTGTTAGGGAGGCGGAACGTCGCCAGGCGATCGTGAACACGGGTCATGGCGGCGATCGCACTTTCACACGAGGTTCCCCCCATGATCACGGCAAATTCATCGCCCCCGAAGCGCCCAATAATGTCGCTACCGCGCAGGCAAAGCTGGAGATGACGAGTGATCGCCACGATTGCTTCATCGCCAACATCATGGCCCCAGGTGTCGTTGATGGTTTTGAAATGATCCACATCGATAAGCAATAACGTGGCCCCTCGCTGATGACGGCGGCAGTTGTCAAACTCATCCCGCAGGAGGGTTTCCCAATGACGGCGGTTATAGACGCCGGTCATGCCATCACGAATGCTCATCACCTGCAATCGACGTTTGTGTTCCTCCATGCGGATCGCGGCGCGGTAATTTACCCAGGAAAAGAGCAGCGGATAGATCAGTAACACCGGCACGGTCAACCAGATAGTCAGCGGAGGGCTCAGCGGATCCACGGCGATCCCGGTCAACTTGAGGGTCACAAGGCTTGAAACTAACGTCAGGATAGCCCCGGCAATACACAGGCGCGGCCCGCCTGCGCCCATGGTGGTAATAAAGACCATCATTGCCAGCGCCAGGGAGGGCATCAGGTTTACCCCCGTCAGCGCGATCCAGATACCCGCAAGGATGGCGTCAGCCTTCAGGTTATGGGTTTCACTGGCCAGCGGATCGCTGGAGCGCGAAGCAAGTTGCCAGGCCAGATGGGGCCAGACGAAGATCCAAAGAACCAGTAAGACCCACCAGCCCCCTGCCGTCGGCTTAGACACCATTTCAGCAGCCAGAGGGAAAAACAGGCAGGCAAGCCCGGCAGCACGCGGCAGCCTCTCTCGCTTTGCGAATTGCAGCCCCTCGCTGTAATGGTCCACGTCGCTCAGATGAGCGTGCCTCTCCTTGTCTGACGCATCTGAGGTATAAAAATTATTATCATTCATCATGTTTGGGAACATTCTGCAACAATTTCCCAAATTATAGAGAGGGGGCGTGGGGAGAAAGTATGAAATTTCGGGTGAGCAGAGAAAGCCGCTCACCCGTTCGGCTTAGCCCGTTTTTTTCAGGCAGGCGCTCATAAATTTACTGCGATCTTCACCTTTAAGGGATTGCTGCGTGGCCTGTGAATTACACTCACGCATTTTTTGTTGCTGCGGTGACAGGCTTTTTTGCCCCGGTTCCGTTTTGGTATTTTTCAGACAGTCGCTCATGTAGCGCTTACGCGCCTCACCGGTGAGCGTCTGGACTTTCGCCTGCTGATTGCAGAGGGTCATTCGTTGTTGTTGAGGGGTAAGGGTTTTCTCAGCAGCGCTCAGCGCCGTGACGAACACAAGACCAAACAGGAGCGTAACCAGTAATGTTATTTTCATAGCACCATCCTTTTTGAAGTGTTGCTTCTTAAGGATGGTCTGTACGGGTGAAAAAACCACCCGACGAGAGAAATTCCCGTCGGGCAGGCTTTATTTCAGGCCGAGCGCTGCTTTCATCGTGAAGAACAGGTCAGTCTGGTCAGTCAGGCCAACCACGTTTGCAGCGTGGGGGCCGTAGGCAGCGATACGAATCTGCGTGCCGGTATGTTCCATGGACTCTTCTTCAGAGTTGCCATAGGTCATGGCCATCACGGTGCCGTCTTTGGTGTTCAGCAACTGGCTCAGGCCTGGCGCTTTGGTATCCGCCGGGATGATCTGGCTGGCATGGGCATGGTCAGCCGTCACAATCACCAGCGTATTGCCATCCTGCTTCGCAAAGGCCAGCGCTTTTTGCACCGCTTCGTCGAGATCGACGGTTTCGCCAATCTGCCCGCACGGGTTCGCCGCGTGATCCTGTTTATCAATGGAGGCGCCTTCAACCTGCAGGAAGAAGCCTTTTTCATTTTTGCTCAGTAATTCCAGCGCCTTATCGGTCATTTGTGCCAGCGTCGGTACGCTATCAGTACGCTTAGCATTAGGCGTACAGGTTACCGCAGGCTGATCGATGTTGCCGTGCAGAGAGGCTTTCGGACCTTCCCAGCGTACGGGCATATTGCCTTCAGAAAACAGGCCCAGCAGAGGTTTATCCTGATTCGCCGCGCTGATTGCCGCAAGGCTTGAAGCATCGCTGACTAACTGATAACCACGCGCTTGCGCCTGCTCACGCAGTGTTTTGCCTTTCCACTCGCCGGCGGTTGCCATTTCGCTAAAGGTTTTTGCGCCACCGCCCAGGGTAACGTCAGCGCGTGCATTCAGCAGCTGCTCAGTAATGGAGCCTTTACCGCCTTTTTCCAGCGCGTTAGTGGCACATTTTTCACTGGTGACGCTCGGACCATAGCATTTGCGCGAGGTAACGTGAGAGAAAAGCGCTGCCGGGGTGGCATCCTGCAGTTCAGCGGTAGAGACGTTGCCGGTAGCAAGGCCCGCGGCCTTCGCCATTTCCAGAATCGTCATATGATCTTTTTCATGGATATCTACGCCCAGCGCGCCATTGTAGGTTTTCACGCCGGTTGACCAGGCCGTCGCTGAGGCGGCTGAATCGGTCACGTAATCCGGTTTGCCCGTTTTTTTATCGAGCGCATAATGCGTGTATTGCCCTGTTAACGGTAAGGCATCAATTCCTTTAAAGAAGCCGCCTGCGCCTTCAGCATAATTTCGTGCTGCGGTAATTTCGGAATCACCCATGCCGTCGCCAATTAACAAAATGATATTTTTAGCCGGCTTGTCATTCAGGGAGGCGCGAATAGCCTCAGTCTGATCGCCGCTTAAACGACGTGCGCCGCCCTGAGTGGTAATATCACCCTGCGCAGCACGATTTTCCAGTACGGTGGTGGCGGTGGTATCAGCATGAATAACAGGGGTAAACAGCAGGGGGAATAAAGCGATGAATAATGCGCTCTGTTTCAATTTATTTTCTCCGTGTAAAAATACTTAAAAGAAATAAAAAACAGAGCGACTATAGGCAGCGCGCGTTACAGTGAGATGACAACGTGACTTATCTCAAAACGCTTAGGATCGCGGGTGCCGTAAAAGCTTTTTTACGTACTGTTGCAGTAACTCCGTATCCTGGAGGGAAACATCTGAGTCTGGGGTCACACCGTCCAGGGCGCCTTCGATACTTTGAATAAGCGCCTGCTGTTCCGGTTGCGCCATCTGGCGTAGCAGCGCGGTGACGACGATCTCCAGCGCTTCTACCTGTGCGACCAGCTCTTTGGATTCTTCTTCCTTCTCCGCAAGTTTAACCAGTAGTTCAGCAATGAGGTTTTTCATAGCGCAATTTCCTTATGGGGTATTCGCTGACGTTATCACTCTCATTAGTTGTTGCAAAGTAGATGCAACTATTATTTTTAGCAAAAATTTGACCGATGCAAATACGTAAAATGAAAACATTTTCAACGAAACGTTTCTCTCGCTGTAACGCGTTTGAATTATCAAAAGGAAGAAGGGAAATTTCAGCGAGAATATATTCTTGATATAAAGAAAACTTATCGTCTGGCCGGAAGTGCGTCTCCCGACCAGCCGGTTAGATTAGCGTTTTGCTTTGCGTAATGCGGTGGCAAGCTGCCATATATTACACAGTACGACCAGCGCCGTGGCGACAAAGACCCAACGGAATCCCGCCATCGCGGATACCGATGCGCCCATCAGCGGCCCCACCACATTTCCAAGGTACATAAACGACTGGTTATAACCAAAAATGCGTCCGGTGACCTGATCGCTGGAGTACTTAAGCAGAAGCGTTTGCACTGCCGGTAGCATGGCGCCATCGGCAAAACCCAGGAGAAAACGTAATACGCCTAACTGTAGGGGCGATGTCACAAATGACATGGCAAAGAACAACACCACGGCACAAACGAGCGTCGCCATCAAGATACGTGCCGTTCCGATACGATCGCCCAGTTTACCCAGCCGTGGGGCGGACATCAGCGCTGAGACGCCGGGGATAGCGGCAATCAAACCACTGAGAAAGGCAATGTTGCTGCTATCCGGAGTCATTGACTGGATAAATAGCGCCAGAATCGGCCCGACAGAGCCGTTACACAGCTGAATGACCATCGTGGTCACAAACAAGCTGATCACCAGGCCCGGATAGGGCAGCGTGGAAAACACCGCTTTGCCGCTCAACCGCTGCGCCTTACTGATTTTAGGCCGGGCCCCCTCTTTTATCAGAAACAGCGTCACGAGGAAGCTCACTACCAGCAAAATAGCGGTGATAAAAAAGACGGTGCGCAGGCCGAAGTGGTCGGCCAGAAAGCCGCCCATCAGCGGACCACCAATCACGCCGCTAATCTGGGCGGTGGAAAGCGTACTGAGCGCCCAGCCGCTGCGCTCGCGCGGAACCTGCGAAGCAACCAGCGCCATCGCATTAGGAATATAACCGGACGTTAATCCCATCACGCCACGCAAAATCAGCAACTGCCAGACATTGGTGGCGAATGCTTGCAGGAGAATGGCAACCGCCATGCCGAGTGAGGCACGAAGCAGCATTAACTTGCGCCCTTTTCTATCTGCCAAGCTTCCCCATAGCGGCGAAACGATAGCAGAAATCAAAAAGGTGATGCTGAACGTCAGCCCCGACCACATTGACAGTGCCTCGTGCGAGGTGACGCCAAGCTGGGCAACATAGAGTGGCAAAAACGGCAAAATCTGGCTGATCGCAAGGCCGGTAAAGAAGCAGCCGAACCAGACAGAGATAAGATTGACCTTCCAGGATTCCATAGACAGCAACAATATTTCAGTTTTTGGTAAAGAAGAGACAGAGTAACAAGAAGACGGACAGGAAAGCATACACGGGGTGCGTTTACCGTTATTTCAGTGTTTTATCCCTCGTGTTTTGTAACAGACGGACGTCGCAAACAAAAAAACCAATTATAACGGCAGGTTATGCTTTAACGACAGAGTCCAAAACCACGCATGCCAAGGTGAAAATGGTTGGCGTGAGCGGCGTTATATTCTGGCCCTAAACCATTGCCGTAATAGCCACAGCTTGCGCTCAGCATGGCCCGTAGCCAGGGCTGCGTTGCTGAGTCAGGCCAACCGCGCAGTACGGTGACAACATTACCGTTGGAGAGGCGAAAACCGCTAATATCGAGCGCATCTGCACTAGCATGTTCGCTACGCCGCCCTTCGGCACGATTGTAGATATTGCGACAGGCATAGCTGCCCAGATGATCGATACGCGTTAGCGTCTGACCGGTAAATTGCCGGGTAAGCGGACGCACCTGCTGCTCGACAAAGAGCGCCGAACTGAGCGCCAGCGGGCAACTGGCTAAAAAGCTACTGCTCAGCTTTACGGGTCCAAAGTTTCGAACCCGCACAACGTCCGTCAGCGGGCACTCTCCCTGGCTGTCAGCCACGGGTGTTGAGGCGATCATTTGCCTTTGATTAGCCTGTTCAAGTAAGGCGGCACACTCGTGCGGCGCCAGCCGACGTAACTTATATTGCGTGATGCGCCCTGGCGGATCGTCTAACCGGAGCGGCGTAAAAGGGTTGTAATATGACGGCAAATAGCGGTAGCCCACACTCCCCGCAACAAGCAAAACGCAGACCACAATCAGGCTTTTTCCTTTCACGCATCCCCTCCATTAATCACTAAAAACAGTATGGCAGAAGTGATATGGTATGTGCTTTCTGATTGATGTGAGTGAAGAATGTGATGGCAAAACTGCGGGTAGGAGTCGTGTTTGGCGGTAAGTCGGCTGAGCATGAAGTGTCGCTGCAATCGGCGAAAAATATTGTCGATGCAATGGATAAGTCGCGCTTCGAGGTGCTGCTGCTGGGCATCGACAAGCAGGGACAATGGCATATCAATGACGCGAATAATTACCTGCAAAATGCCAGCGATCCCGCGCACATTGCCCTGAATCCTTCAGAAGAGAGCGTGTCTCTGGTTCCCGGGCAAACAACACATCAGTTGATCAACGCCCATAACGGTTCGCCTTTCACCCAGGTCGATGTCATCTTCCCTATCGTCCACGGCACCCAGGGCGAAGATGGTACGCTACAGGGTTTGCTGCGCATGGCGAATCTCCCTTTCGTGGGTTCCGATGTTCTGGGTTCAGCCGCCTGCATGGATAAAGATGTCACCAAACGCCTGCTACGTGATGCCGGTCTGGCGATCGCCCCCTTTGTCACGCTGACGCGCAGCAATCGTCGCCGTTTCTCTTTCCAGGACATGCAGGCAAAACTGGGGCTGCCATTATTTGTTAAACCGGCTAACCAGGGTTCCTCCGTGGGTGTCAGTAAGGTCACTAACGAAGCGCAATATGCCGCAGCGGTAGACCTCGCATTTGAGTTCGACCATAAGGTGGTGGTCGAGACCGGGATCAACGGCCGGGAGATCGAATGTGCGGTGTTAGGCAATGACGATCCCGTGGCCAGTACCTGCGGTGAGATCGTGTTGAACAGTGAGTTTTATGCCTACGACACCAAATACATTGATGATAACGGGGCACAAGTGGTGGTGCCGGCGAACCTTACGCCTGAGGTTAATGACCGTATCCGCGAGATTGCCGTTCAGGCTTATCAGACGCTGGGCTGCGCAGGAATGGCGCGCGTCGACGTGTTCCTGACCCCCGAAAATGAAGTCATCATTAACGAAATCAATACGCTGCCTGGATTTACCAATATCAGCATGTATCCGAAGTTATGGCAGGCGAGCGGGATCGGTTACACCGATTTAATCACTCGCCTGATAGAACTGGCTTTGGCGCGCCATCAGGCTGACAGCGCACTTAAAAGCTCGATGAACGGTTAGTCCAACGGTTTTTCTTCTTTAACTGCGGGCTCTTCGCCGTCTTCTTCAGGACGACGGCGAATAATCAATCCGGCCAACCAGAAACTGATGACCCAGGTGACGAGGCCCACGGCATATTCTTGCCAGCCTTTTGCTTCAAATCCTAAAAGCCCCACCACTCCATTCAGAATAAAAATCAAACCAATAGCGAACGCATAATAGTGCCAGTCACGGCGTATTTTCGCGGGTAGCTTCATGACAACTCCGGCAATAAAAAAAATATCGTCGCACATTTCCACTGTTCCGTCTGTGTCGCATACGGAAATTCTGAAATGTTAAATACGTAATCAAAATATTACGGAAATGTGAGCACTCACAAAATTTACTCAACTGGAAACCTTCCCGCAATGAAATTATCACCATTCCGATGTTGACAATTTCTATGTGCTGTCAAAATGACAAGGTGTCACTGGCTTTGCGCCGGGAAAATGAATAAAGCGGAGGTCTCTATGGCTGACTTTACAATGTCGAAACCCTTTACGGGTAAAAAAACGCGCGACGCCTCCACGCCAGGTAACATTGCTTATGCGATATTTGTTCTTCTCTGCTTCTGGGCGGGCGCGCAACTGCTTAATCTGCTGGTCCATGCGCCAGGTGTCTTTGACCACCTGATGCAGGTAAAGGATGCCAGCCGACCGCAGGTTGAGATCGGCTTTGGCGTTGGTACCATTTTTGGCCTGGTGCCATTTTTGGTCGGCAGCGCAATCTTAGGCGTTATTGGTCTGGTGCTGCGCTGGCGACGTCATCACTGACCGGCCATACACTGCGCCCGACGATCGTCGACGCGCTTCGCAAACCAGGCGGTTGTGAGGTTGCGGGTGATTTTCGGGCTTTCCAGTTGAATGCCAGGCAGCATTTCCCTCGGTAATTTTTTCCCCGTCTTCTGTTCCGCCAGTCGATAGACACCCTGGTACAACGCTGTTTTCTCGAAGGCGAGACTGTCGCCAGTGGCGAGCTGCCTGTGGATGTCCCGATCGCTCATGCCCAGTTTAGTCCCCAGTTTTCTGACGGCTAGTTCCGTGCTTCCTGCCTCGCTGCTGTTATACAAAATGACGTCGCCATCCAGCGCGAGTTTTGTTCCCGTCGCTTTGCTTACAGCATTCTGAAATGCCGCATTACGGCTGGCGTACCAGCCCGCATTGAAATCGGCGAAACGGAAAATAGGGGCACTGTAATTGGCCGGGTAGTTGAGCAGATGCCATGTCCCGAACCACAATCCGCCGCGACGGGTAAAGACCTCCTGACGCACGGTTCCGGACATCGTCCAGGGGTAACCCTGGGTGTGCTTTTCAGCAAAAGCAATGCTGATTTGCATCGGCCCACCGGTATGCACCGGGTTGTAAGAGCCGAAGAGCTTCTGCCCCAGGGGAACCGTGCCGATCAAATCGTCGAAAATCTCACTCAGCTGCTTTTCCGTCCGCACGTTATCGAGGCGCTCGCTATAACTCTTCCCATTCGGCGATTCAATCTGCAGTGCGGTATGGACCAGCAACTGCGGAATATGGAGCCTGGCGGCCCGGCGGTCTATCTCTTTCCAGGCAATTTTGTTCAGCCCTGCCACAGCCGGATCGGCCTGATAGTTTGACTCTTGCTGCGCGACGGCCAGCACCGAACAGATATTTTCAAGGGTAGGATCCAGCCCCTGACTGTCGAACGTGGTCGCCAAATCTTTTGCCCATTGTTCTCTGTCTTTTACGCTGGCAGGCATTTTTTGCCGGACCACGCTCGCCACGTCCTGGGGTCTTTGCGCCGCCGGGAGATCTGCATTCCCCGGACGCGTTGTGGTGGTATTTTTACTGGTGGTACAACCGGCGAGAATACATCCCGCCAGCAGGGTCATTGTGGTCGCGAGAAGACGCGGCGCGCAAACTGACATTCGTGTTCCTTGCGTTAGCTAAAATGGTTGGTCATTTGCGCGACCGGCTGGCCATCCAGCTCATGTTCAAAACTGCGCAAACGTTTATAAATAGACATCAACTCAACCAGCGTTGTCCAGGAGGCAATCAGATACTGGAACGAGCTACGAACCTGCTCAAAGACGTTGGTTATCTGGCGCATTAAACCAAAGGTAATCGCGCCGGCCGCAATAGTCGGGAAAAGCACAATCAGGCCGAAAACCACATCGACCTGCAGATACAAAATACGCGCGATGTTGAAATACATATAGTGAAAGTAGAGGCGGAAATAGTTGCGACGTACGGCAGCAAACAGTTCACGCATGGTGTTCGGTTTCGCTCTTTCAGCATCATCTTCACCGTAGACCAGTTCTTTACGATATGCCGCTTCCACACGTTGGTTTTTAAACTCCAGCCCCGGTAATTTAATCCCTACCGCCGCCAGCAAAAATGTCCCCAGCAATGACCAGGTAATCGCCGCAATCACCAGACCATAAGGAACATGCCCGACCAGCGGCAGCTCAGGCACGTGTGGAGAGAGGGCCACCAGCACCGGCAGGAACGCAATCAGGGTCATGACGGCATTGATAAAGCTGACGCCCATATCTTCCAGAGTCGTCGCAAAACGCATGGTATCTTCCTGCACACGCTGCGCAGCGCCCTCGATATGACGCAGTTGCTCCCAGTGCGCCATATAGTATTCGTTCATTGCCGTGCGCCAGCGAAAGACATAGTGGCTGACAAAGAAATTGTTTAACACCGCCACGGTGACGGCAATTAATGCTATCCACAGGAAAGTGCCTATTTCGCCATAAAGCTGGCCGATGCTGACCTTATTAGGCGCACTGAGGGCAGTCTGAATCAGATCGTAAAAAGGGGCATACCAGGCGTTAATGGCGACATTCACTTCGACTAAAAACCAAGTGACGAAAATGATCAGCGCTGTCCCGAGAATAGACCAACGCTGCCAACGGTGTGGCGAGATGAAAAACCATGCAAACGCAAATAAGCCGGTGCATAACGCATAATACGCATAAAATAACAAAAAATTGCGCGACCAGAATCGGGCGGCGCTGATTGGTACATCCGCTGACGCACCCGTGATGCGCAATAGCCAGCTTTCACCACCCGCCTGCCAAAATACCACGGCGATCATTGCCCAAATAAAAGCCGAGAGGAAAAACAGTTTCGGCGTTGGGAAAAAAGACTTAAACATAATGCTCTCCTGCTCTTTCTTATTTTTGCATTGCTTACACGACAAAGCTCACCCCGGATATAAAAATACCCGGAGCCAGCATAGTAGAGACGGATAATCAGACCTGAGCGTAGCGCCTTAGTTCGTCTGCCACTCGTTAAGAATTGTTTCGACGGATTTCACAAAAACGGGGTTTTGCGGCACGGTAAGGTTACGCCAGACATCATTGTAATGGGCGATGAGTGTTTCAGCCTGTGCCGCAGGACGATGGGCCGTGGTGTGGGCATCCCCGGCAACGGTTATGGCATAGCCCCGACTGGCTCCGTTTTTGAGCGTGGTATCGACGCAGTAGTCCGTCGCACAACCACACATGACAAACCCGGTGATGTTATGTTCATGCAGCACATCTTCAAGCCGCGTTTTGTAAAAGCTATCACAAGCCGTTTTCGTGACATAGAGCGCGCTGGCGGGCTGATAGAGTTCTGGAAGTAACTGGAAACCCGCACTCCCCTCCTCCAGTCCACCTTCTTCGATATGCTGGATAAATATCACCGTGTCCGCAGCGTTCGTCAGTTTATTGATCAGTTCTACACACTGTTCACGTCGAATGCGCGGGGTTGCAAACACCCCTTGCTGCATATCCACCACCATCACCACTCGCTTAGCTGACATTTTTGCTCCCGCTCGTCATTTTATTGCCAATAAAAGAGGTTACCACACGCCTCTGCCCCTATGATGTTCAGGAAAAAAGTTCATGTTTACGCATCGTTACGTAATTTCCGGAAAATATGCCTTTTTCGGTGCGTTGCAATACGCTGCCAGGTAGTATAAATACGCACTATCTCTCTCTTTCTGATACGGATGCTTTCGTTGAAACGTTGTTTGTTTTTCTCCGCCATGCTGTTTGCCTGCGCGCTAACGCCAACCCATGCTGCGCAGACGTCCCCTGATCCGGCTTTTGCGTCCGAAATTGTCGATCGTTACGCCAATCATATTTTCTATGGCAGCGGCGCTACCGGTATGGCTTTGGTTGCCATAGATGGTAACCAGCGAGTATTCAGAAGTTTTGGCGAAACGCGACCCGGGACCAACGTTCGCCCGCAGCTGGATTCCGTCATCCGTATCGCGTCGATTTCAAAATTGATGACCAGCGAAATGCTGGTGAAAATGTTTGATCAAGGCATCGTCAAGCTGAACGATCCGTTAAGCAAATATGCGCCGCCCGGTGCGGTAGTACCGACCTGGCAGGGATCTCCTATCACGCTGTTAAACCTGGCGACGCACACCAGTGCATTACCGCGTGAACAGCCCGGCGGGGCTGCACATAGAGACGTGTTTGTCTGGCCAACGCAGCAGCAGCGCTGGAACTGGCTTTCTACTGCTAAGCTTAAGGTCGGTCCTGGCACCCAGGCTGCCTATTCCAACCTGGCGTTTGATCTACTGGCGGATGCGTTAGCAAAAGCGGCAGGCAAACCCTATACACAGCTGTTTGAAGAGCAAATCACCCGCCCTTTGGGCATGAAGGACACCACCTTTACGCCGTCTCCCGATCAGTGTAAGCGCCTGATGGTTGCAGAAAAAGGCGCGAGCCCGTGTAACAACACGCTGGCAGCCGTTGGCAGCGGCGGAGTGTATTCCACGCCAGGCGATATGATGCGCTGGATGCAACAGTTCCTTTCATCTGACTTTTACCATCGCAATAATCAGGCTGACCGTATGCAGACCCTGATTTATCAACGTCATCAACTCACGCGTGTTATTGGGATGGATGTGCCGGGCAGGGCTGACGCGTTAGGGATGGGCTGGGTCTATATGGCCCCCAAAGACGGGCGTCCTGGCATTATTCAGAAAACCGGCGGCGGTGGTGGTTTCATTACTTATATGGCGATGATCCCGCAAAGTAATGTCGGCGTATTTGTGGTCGTCACTCGCTCGCCGTTGACGAAATTTACCAATATGAGCGATGGGGTTAACGATCTGGTGAGTGAAATGAGCAGCAACAAACCCATCGTGGTTCCTGCATCCTGACTAAATCATCGATTTTAATAATCGAAAGGCAAGCGGTTTACTTTTAATAGCTTGCCTTTATACATTTCTATGTAATTGCCTTTGCGTAATGCAGAAAGCACCTCGGCAATGACCGAGCGAGAAATCCCGGTCCGACGTTGAATATAGTGCATCACTCCCACGCGTGAACGTAAATTCTCATCCCAGTCAGACATGGTTAATAGCGTTGAACGAATCTGATCGTATGAGCTGCTGCCAATAAGCTGGTTGTCTCGCGTCTCCGCCAGACGGTGCCACCAGGTAAGCCAGGAAAATGCTTCGCGCCAGAGCTGATGTTCATCCAGCAACGTCATCACTCGCTGAGAAGACAAATAATAACCGGTGCACAAACTTTGTGTGGTGTAAATATATTCCGTGGGGCGTTCAATCATACCTGCGCTCAATCCATCGATAAACGGGGCCTGAGCAATACCAATAAGGATATCGTTATATTTTCGGCCAATCGTCATTTCACCCTGACAGAGAATAAGAGTGACATCGTCAGGTTTACGATCTGGAAAAGAGAGCTGCGTGTTTTCTGGCATTTCAAAATGTGTGCCATGAGGGGAAAAGCATTTATCTAATGAATAGAATTCCGCAAGCGGCTTTTTTAATGAGATCATTTACATTCCTTGTAAATAAAATTCCCGCTAATCCGTAGCGGGAATTTGATAAACAGAAAATAGCAGGGAAATGAACTTCCCTGCCAGTTTTTATTACCAGGTGTATTTCACGCCAACTTTAGCACCCCAATCCTGTTCAACGTCGCCGCCGCCCAGATAGGTTGCATCAGTGTAAGCACTGAAGTTTTTGGTGAAGCTGAACTGCGTACCCAGGCCAACACGAACCGCAGAACCTTCAACGCCATTATCGATAGAATCACCGTTCACTTTCGCAGTGTTGTTGGAGTCATCGTAGACGTAAGCCAGTTTGAAGTACGGGGTCAGAGCCTGATCGCTGCCGTAGGTGAAGGTGTAACCTGCATCTACGCCCAGTTCATAACGCAGGCTATCGTAATCCTGATCGCCCGCTTTCAGGTTGTTGCTCAGACGATAGTTATCACCAGACTGGAACAGGCCAGAGATAGCAGCGTACGGAGTAACATAGCCTTTGTCGTTAACTTTCCAGTCGTAACCGGCTTTCAGACCGAAGCCCCATGCATCCGTAGTGGAATCACCGTCAACATACTGACCGTTAGACATGGTTGCAGACAGGTCATTGCTGAAACGGCTGTAGCTCAGGTTACCATCAACGAAGATGTTGTTGTCGAAACGTGCAGAAGAGTAGATGTATGCGGACTGGCTATCCTGATCAACTTTGCCAGAACGATCGCTTACGTCACCTTTCGCAAAACCAGCCGCCGCACCAACGATCCAGTTAGCATTGTTGCCTTCAACGAAGGTATCAACACCGACCATGATGCCGCTAACGTCCTGATCGTATTCGATCACGCCGTTATCGCCGTTGAAGCTACCACCGAAGTAGTTAACCCACGCACCACCGTTATCTTTATCTGTCATGCCATGACGGCCATTAGTCAGACGAGTAGACAGGGTATCCTGTTGCAGATTCCAGATATTGGTATTTGCAGAAGGAATGCTCAGCGCCATGTTGGCATAGTCGGTCAGCTCACGCTGACGCAGAACAACGGTGTTACCTTTCTGCTGAGCTTCGTAGGTGTAAGCACCCAGATCGGCTTTGTTAGCCGCGCTGAAGGTCGCAGTGGTGTTCTTATCGTTGACATAGATAATTTCTTTACCTTTATAGTCAGCGATACGGCCTGCTCCGGTGGAGTTATCGATACGAACTTTGTAGTTGCCTTTGGCAGCGGTTACGTCGTCGTTTGCATCATAAACATCTGATTCCTGGTCGGCGTTATTGAGGTTGCCGTTACCATTGACGGTCAGATGACTATCGGAATTCATTGCAATCACACCGTAACCATACGAGGCATCAGCTTTGTTTCTCGTATTGGTATGTGTATTTACCAGATCGGCGTCTAAGACATAGTCGCTGCTGTTGATGTTAAATACACCGCCTTTATTCAGGTCCATGGTATTCGTACCAAAGGCCCCTGCTTCATAAGCCCCTGCACCGATGCTGAATTCACCGCCGTTAGATACGGTGATGGTATTCGCATACAGATAAGTGGTTTCATCGTTCAGGTCGACTTTACTGTAGCTGTCAACAGTAAGGTGATCGGTTTCAGCATGACCGCCTGATTTCAGGTTCATTGCTGAACCATTTTTCAGCGTAATGTTATCAGCTACTAACCCATTGCTATTAGCCAGATCAACATGAGACCCGTTGTTTACGGTCAGGTCATCGATATTTGAATCACCAGTAATATTCCAATGAGAACCATTATTCAGAGTGACATTGAATACACCGCTCTGGAAGGTTTTATTGCCAATAATATTGCCCCATTTATCTCTAACTGAGTCAGGCTCGAGGCTGTTAGAGGCAACATCATACATATGAGAAGTCCACTCATAATCAAAGCGCGCAGCACCAGACCATTTGCTGCCGTTATCAAGAGTGATATTCAGTTCATCAACGTTCAAGCCGTCATCAGCCCATCCGCCATTGGTGTTAATATCACCATTTGCGACGGTAGAATGACCGGTTGCATCAAAATTGGCGTTCCATTGGCTAGTGAACTCAACATCGCCTGTCAGCGTTGAATTGCTGAAAGAGACATTGTTTTTCATTGCATAATTTGAAGCGGAATTATCTTCAAAGGAAAGTGCAACACCGCCGCTTTTGCTCGGCTCATAAGAGTTGCCATAGGAACCCTTATCTTCCAATGCATTATAAGAACCAGAAGTAACAGCAGAATCCGTTACCTTGATGTTGTTATCCCAGGTATGGGATTCAGTGGTGTAATCAGCGTTAGTGGTATCGCCTTGAGAAAGTTCGATACCCGCAACACGGGAGTTATTGCTGATATTGATATTGCTTTCAACGTCCAGCGTTACCGCAAGGCCCTGAGCTGCAAATGAAACTGTACGATAATCTTCTGAAGCAGTTTTACCTTCGCCGTTCAGATATTTGTCATTGAAATAGAAGTACTCATAATCATCATCGATAGTAGAGTTTTCAATATTCAGAGTGAATACGTCGCCGTCATGCCATTTATAATCAACGTCAGTGCCATTATTCCAGGTATAGCCTTGATCACCTTTGATATAGGCGATCGGACGCATGGAAGTAATCATACCGTGGATCGTTGAGTTTTTAACATCCAGTGTATTACCCGTACCATCAGTGTAATCATGGTTCATGTAATAAGTAGAAAGTACGCCATTGACTACATCATTGTTAAACGTCTGATCGTATGCACCATCAGCCGCATTGTTATAAATATAACCATGATATGAAATGTAGTTGAGTTTATCGGCGTCAGTCCAATCATCCCAACTAAATGCTGTCGTTGCGTCATCATGGTACCCAAAGGTATCGTAAGTCGTCGCATTTGCCTGAGAAGCGATTGCCAAAGTGCAGGCTAATGCCAATTGAGATACTACAAGTTTCTTTTTCCAGGAGTGCATTTGTCATCCCTCCTCAGGGATATTATCGTTGGTCCATCAATTATTAATGCATCAAATACAATCAAGTTTCGTTGCGGAGAAAATTATGCCGTACATAAACCAAATGGTTCAATTAAAGTTCACGTAAAGTCCGAATTCGGACAAATTACATTTACCCGTCATTAATATTGGCAATTTAAATAACAAAACTCATACTTATCATGCAGATAAAAAGAAACACCCTGGCTTTGTGAATTAATAAAAACGAAACACACATCAAAGCAAACCCGATTAAAACCAAAAAGCATTTAATATATAAATGTAATTTGTAATAAAAATAAAAAAACCATCATTAATTCAAGACAGAAATATCACACTAATCAATAATTCTGCCACTGCCAATTCCTTCGAGCCTGCTCGCAGTTAAAGGCGATTTTGGTAAAACACACCCTTCTTTTTTCAGATACACTATCCCCCACGTTTCCTAAGACTTCAGGCAAATCATGACAGACTTAATCACCCGCCCGCGCCGCCTGCGCAAATCCGCCTCGCTGCGCGCCATGTTTGAAGAGACAACGCTGAGCCTGAACGACCTGGTGTTGCCGATCTTCGTTGAAGAAGAGATTGATGATTACAAAGCGATCACCGCCATGCCGGGCGTGATGCGCATTCCCGAAAAGCATCTTGCGCGTGAAATTGAACGTATCGCTAATGCCGGTATCCGCTCGGTAATGACCTTTGGTATCTCTCACCACACGGACGAAACGGGGAGTGACGCCTGGCAGGAAAACGGGCTGGTGGCGCGTATGTCGCGCATTGCCAAAGATGCGGTGCCGGAGATGATCGTCATGTCCGATACCTGTTTCTGCGAATACACCTCGCATGGCCATTGTGGTGTGCTCTGCGACCACGGCGTCGACAATGATGCCACCCTGTTAAACCTCGGCAAACAAGCCGTGGTAGCGGCAGCGGCGGGTGCCGACTTTATCGCTCCGTCAGCGGCAATGGACGGCCAGGTACAGGCCATTCGTCAGGCGCTCGACGCAGCCGGTTTTACCGATACCGCCATCATGTCCTACTCCACAAAATTTGCCTCCTCCTTCTATGGCCCGTTCCGTGAAGCGGCCGGTACTGCGCTGAAGGGCGATCGCAAAACCTATCAGATGAGCCCGATGAACCGTCGTGAAGCCATTCGCGAGTCGCTAATTGACGAAGCCGAAGGCGCAGACTGTCTGATGGTGAAACCGGCAGGTGCCTATCTGGATATCCTGCGCGATATCCGTGAACGCACCACCTTACCGTTGGGGGCCTATCAGGTCAGCGGCGAGTACGCGATGATCAAATTTGCCGCCCAGGCGGGCGCCATTGATGAAGACAAAGTGATCCTCGAAAGCCTCGGCGCCATCAAACGCGCAGGTGCGGATCTTATCTTCAGCTACTTCGCCCTCGACCTCGCCGAACGTAAGATTTTGTAAGCCCTCAGGCCCGACGGGAGCTGTCGGGCCATCTTAATGTGGTTAACGAGATGGTCATTTATTCACAAAGGTGAAATGTAAGTGTCATCCGCAGCTTCTACTGTCATCGCAAGACGGCAGGAGGAGATACCATGTTTAGTCTCGATAGCGTTCTTGATGACCTCTGGCCCCAGGCCAAACCCGCGCCCTGGCAAAAAAATCTGCTCAGACATCTGTTATACGAAAAAGAGTTTCAGCAGTTTGCCGCCAGCCACCCGCACCTGAAAGGTCTGGATATGGTTGAGCAGGTCCTGGAGCACTTGCAGATCCGCTGCACCATCCCCGCCCACGACATCGAACAGATCCCCGAGCATGGCCCACTGGTGATTGTTTCTAACCATCCGACAGGCACTTTGGACGGACTGGCGCTGCTGTATGCCGTTTCACGCGTGCGCCGGGATGTGAAAGTGGTGACCAACAGGATGCTCAGCCACCTTGAACCCCTCAGTTCGTTGTTTATTCCCGTCGACAACATGGGCGGACGCACGCGCAAAGCCTCTCTTCAGCAAATGGAAAACCAGTTGCAAAGCGGCGGCGTGTTGATCTTTTTCCCGGCTGGTGAAGTATCACGTCTGACCCGCAAAGGGATCCGCGACGGTAAATGGCATCCGGGTTTTGTGAAACTGGCAAAAAAATTCCGCACGCCGTTGCTGCCGATGTGGATCAACGCGCGTAACAGTCCGCTGTTCTATGGCGCGGCATTGCTTTCCGATACGCTGCCGATGCTGCTGCTCATGCAACAGATGTTCCGCCGCCGCGGCACCCCCTTACCGATTACCATCGGCCAGCGCATTCCCTGGGACAGCTGGCAGTCCCCTTCCCTGTCCGCGCGCGACGTAGCGGATAAATGCCGCAAACATGTGCGTCGACTGGGCAAAAAGGTGCCGGGCGTCTTCAAAACCGAGTGTGCGATTGCACGCCCGGAAGACAGAGCGACATTGCGTCGGGAGCTAAGCCGTGCAGAGTGCCTTGGCCGCACCGCTGATGGCAAAATGATTTACCTCTGGCAACGTCAGGGCCAGGAAGATGTGCCGCTGCTGCGCGAACTGGGCCGCCTGCGTGAAATCGCCTTCCGTGCCGTTGGCGAGGGCAGTGGCAAGCGTCGCGACACGGATAAGTATGATGATGATTATCTGCATCTGATCCTGTGGGACGAAACCGATCTGGAAATCGTCGGCGCATACCGTTTTATGCCGACCGCGCGTCAGGTAGAAAAACGCGGTCCGGAGGGTCTCTACAGTCACAGCTTGTTCCATTATGACGAGCGGATGTCCGACGTCCTTGAGCACGGTATCGAACTGGGGCGCAGCTTTATTCAACCGCGCTACTGGGGCCGTCGCGGCCTCGACTATTTATGGTCCGGCATTGGCGCTTACCTGGCGCGGTATCCGCAGTATCGCTATCTGTTCGGCCCGGTGTCGATATCCGGTGGCTTCCCGCCTGCCGCACGGGATTTGTTAGTGGCCTTCTATCGCCTCTGGTTCCCGGCAAGCTGGCCGCTGGCAGCTTCTCGCCGCCCCTGGCCTGCCACCCTCCCGGACGTACTGGCGCAATTTACTGGCGAAGATTACACCGAAGATCTCACCCGTCTGAAATCGATGTTGGGCAATCTTGGCTGCGCAATCCCGCCGCTGTACAAACAGTATTCTGAATTATGCGAACCCGGTGGCGTGCAGTTTATCGACTTTGGCTGCGACCCGGATTTCAATAATTGTGTAGATGGCCTGGTACTGGTGGATTTAACGCGCCTGAAAGCCAATCGCTATGAGCGTTATATCGGCGTGCATCTTGACGAGACGGCCGCCTGAGGGCGGTCTTATTACCGTATAAGAAGCGGTAAATATTGCAATTATGTTACATCGATTGCATATCGCAGACCTGAACGTTGCCAGCCCTGAACCAGACGGCATGATAAAGCTTTCGGCTGGCGAGAGTGCGTTATGGTACGTGTGGTTCTGGTGGATGATCATGTTGTAGTGAGATCCGGGTTTGCTCAGTTACTGGGCCTTGAGGACGATCTCACCGTCAGCGGACAATACAGCACTGCCGCTGACGCCTGGCCTGCGTTATTGAAAGACGATGTTGATGTCGCGGTGCTGGATGTCGCCATGCCGGATGAAAATGGCCTCAGCCTGCTAAAACGTCTGCGTCAGCAGCGGCCAAACTTTCGCGCGATCATTCTCAGTATCTATGACACCCCCGCCTTTGTGCAAAGTGCACTGGACGCGGGTGCCAGCGGCTATCTGACAAAACGCTGTGGCCCCGAAGAGCTGGTGCGTGCCGTCCGTTCTGTCGGCCTCGGCGGTCACTATCTCTGCGCCGACGCCCTTAAAGCGCTACGTGGTGACGTCCAACCGGTTAAAGTCCTCTCAACCCTTACTCCTCGCGAGCGAGAAGTGTTTGATTTACTGGTGAAAGGTGACAGCGTCAAAGAGATCGCCTTCAAACTGGCGTTGAGCCACAAAACCGTGCATGTCCATCGGGCTAACGTGCTCGGCAAACTCAGTTGCAACAGCACCATCGAGTTGGTGCATTTCGCGCTCAACAATAACCTTCTGGCCAGCCACTGATGTCGCGATCGCTGCGTCACGGCGTCATATCGCTGTTTATCATTCTGGCCTGGGGGCCGGGCTGGCTGATGCTGTGGACGCTCAGCTTCTACCTGACCCATAACGGTCAACAGGCTGTGCTGTTCCTGCCCCATGGCGTCTATCTGGCTTTGTTAATTCTGCTTTCCCGCCGCTTCTGGCCTGCGCTGTTGCTCCCGCAACTGGCGCTGATTTTCTGGCTTTACAGCGAACAGTTAATAAACGGTTTCACGATGCTCGCCGCCCCCTTTATCAGTTTGCTGCCGGCGTTTTTCACCCAGCGGTACTGGCACCGATTCCCGCTCTACTGGCAGCGACTCACTCTGGTGTTAGCAGCAGTGACCGTGACTGCGCTGCTTCATACGCTGCTACTGGCCCCGTTTTTACATAGCCCCATACTGCTTGCCGGGCTGGCCTCGTTTACCGGCGGCGTCCTGCTTACCCCTTTTACCTATCTGATTTTCGAGTTCCTGCGCCAGCAGCATCGCCATCATCTGCTGGGGCTCGACACCCTCGCGCCGCCGCTGCGCACCTCGCTGATTATCTGGTGCAGCCTCTTTTTCATCATCGGTATTGGCACCCAGATGGTGCTTTCACCGCAGATAGAACGCCTGTTGCTGATTGTGGTGTTCTTGCCCAACGTGGTGATGGCATGGAAATTTGGCTGGCAGGGCGGCGTCATGTCGGGCCTGCTCGGCAGCATGCTCATTACCCTTGCCCGTCAGGTCGGGGTCGGTTTTACCGATTTGCTGGAGCTGGAAATTTTCCTCGCCACCCAGGCGCTGTTGGGTATTGGGCTTGGGATCGCCATCAGCCGCCAGCAGCATTTGGCCCTTAATCTCGACCACTATCGCCGCCGACTGGAAGGCGAACTGCATGCACGCCAGGCCCTGGCGGAAAAACTGATTCACACGGAAGAGGATACGCGCAAAAGCCTTGCCCGTGAGTTACACGATGAAATCGGTCAGAACATCACCGCCATTCAAATCCAGTCGCAGTTAGTGAAACGAGCCGGCGACACGCCTCAGGCGCTGGAAGCCGCCGAACAGATTAATGCGCTGGCCCGGCGCATCCACCACTCCACGCGCCAGTTACTGCGCCAGCTCCGACCGCCGGTACTGGATGAACTCTCTTTACAGGAAGCGCTGCACCATTTGGTTAACGAGTTTGCTTTCGCCGAGCGCGGCATTGACTGTCATTTTGATTACCGACTCAGTGCCCCACCCACCAGCGAGACCCTGGTCTTTACCCTCTATCGACTGTTGCAAGAGTTGCTCAATAACGTCTGTAAACACGCCAGCGCCAGCCAGGTACGCATCCGCCTTAGCGAACAAGATGGCCGCTTATGCCTTGAAGTGCATGACAACGGCATCGGTATCACGGCCGAGAAAATGCCCGGTTTTGGTATTCAGGGCATGCGCGAGCGCGTCCATGCTCTCGGCGGTGAACTGACCCTCGAATCCCGCCAGGGAACATGCGTAACTGTTAACTTGCCCACAATTTTGCAACAAACCCCACGCTGACCAGGAAAAAGTCTTAGTCACCTGGGGAGTTTCTCTCATCCCCTTTCATCTGCGCTTACCTATAGTCAGCGCAACTGGAGACCGTTATGCACACCATCTCGCCAACTGACATTGACCACCGTTACCGAACGCAGCGCTCGCGTCTGTTGCTCTCCATGGTGGTGGGATACGCCGCGTTTTACCTCACGCGCAAAAGCGTGAACTACGTGCTGCCGGCGCTGCAAAGTGATTTGGGTCTCGACAAAGGCGACATTGGCCTGCTGGGGTCGCTGTTTTATCTGAGCTATGGCCTGTCGAAATTTGCCGCAGGATTGTGGCATGACAGTCACGGGCAGCGCGCTTTTATGGGCTGCGGGCTGTTTGCCACCGGGCTGCTGAACGTGGTGTTTGCCTTGGGGGATTCACTGCCGTTGCTGCTGGTGGTCTGGACGTTAAACGGCTTTTTCCAGGGCTGGGGCTGGCCGCCCTGCGCACGACTGTTGACCCACTGGTATTCGCGCAACGAACGCGGTTTCTGGTGGGGCTGCTGGAACATGTCGATCAACATTGGCGGAGCGATTATTCCGCTGATATGTGCCTTCGCCGCCCATTGGTGGGGCTGGCAGGCCGCGATGCTGACACCGGGGATTATCAGCATGGCACTCGGCGTGTGGTTAACCATGCAACTGCGGGGGACACCGCAGGAAGAGGGGCTACCGAGCGTAGGCGAATGGCGGCACGACCCGCTGGAGCTGCGCCAGGAGCAACAAAGCCCACCGATGGGCTTATGGCAGATGCTGCGTGAGACGGTGTTGCGAAACCCATTGATTTGGCTGCTGGGCTTCTCTTATGTACTGGTCTATCTGATCCGTATTGCGCTCAATGACTGGGGCAATCTCTGGCTATCGGAAAGCCACGGCGTCAACTTACTGAGCGCCAACGCCACGGTGATGCTGTTTGAAATCGGCGGTCTGCTGGGGGCGCTGTTTGCCGGATGGGGCTCAGACCTGCTGTTCAGCGGGCAGCGCGCACCGATGATTTTGCTCTTTACCCTGGGGCTGATTGTCTCAGTGACCGCGCTCTGGCTGGCGCCGGTACACCACTATGCCTTGTTGGCAATGTGCTTTTTCACGGTGGGCTTTTTTGTTTTTGGGCCGCAAATGTTAATTGGTCTTGCCGCCGTCGAATGCGGACACAAGGCCGCGGCAGGCTCGATAACCGGCTTTCTTGGCATCTTCGCCTATCTGGGGGCCGCACTGGCGGGCTGGCCGCTGTCACAAATTATTGAACGCTACGGCTGGTCGGGGATGTTCAGTTTGCTCTCCATCGCCGCCGTACTGATGGGTTTATTACTGATGCCGCTGTTGATGGCGGGCATTGCAACATCACGCAGTCCTGGTACCTCATAAGAAGGAAAAGATAATGAAAGTCACCCTACTCTCTACCCTGGTTGCAACCGGCCTTGCGCTTTCCGCCTTTAGCGGCGTCGCCAAAGCAGAAGGACGTCTGGTGGTTTATTGCAGCGCCACCAACGAAATGTGTGAAACGGAAACGCAGGCCTTTGGCGAAAAGTACAACGTCAAAACCTCATTCATTCGTAACGGCTCTGGCAGCACGCTGGCGAAGGTCGATGCTGAGAAGAAAAACCCGCAGGCTGACGTCTGGTACGGTGGCACCCTCGACCCTCAATCTCAGGCAGGAGAAATGGGTCTGCTGCAGGCTTATAAATCCCCGAACCTTGAGCAGGTGATGGAAAAATTCCGTGACCCGGCAAAAGTGAAAGGCAACCTCTCCTCAGCGGTGTACGTCGGTATTCTCGGCTTTGGCGTGAACACTCAGCGCCTGAAAGAGAAAAACCTGCCGGTGCCAAAATGCTGGAAAGAT
>Ga0105244_10000960_pt1 | contig 24197 bp, 24 predicted proteins | sample KBSM44metaG_FD_80423 | JGI IMG/M metagenome (GOLD analysis project Ga0105244, IMG submission 80423) | Miscanthus rhizosphere microbial communities from Kellogg Biological Station, Michigan, USA - KBS M4-4 metaG | ecosystem: Host-associated > Plants > Roots > Rhizosphere > Soil | place... | reverse complement strand
TTCATGACGGTCATTCGGGCTATGCGCTTTTTGCAGTGCGAATCCCGACATCACAAAACCTGGGGTACAAAAACCACATTGCGAAGCGAGGCAATCGCTCATCGCCTGCTGCACCGGATGCAATTTGCTGCCGTCTGCTAAATCCTCCACGGTCAGCAACTGTTTGCCATCAAGCTGGCTGACCAGCGTGATGCAGCTATTGGCGCTGTCATAGCGCATTTTCTCGCCATCAACCTGGCCGAGCACCACCGTACACGCCCCGCAATCACCCGATGCGCACCCTTCTTTGCTGCCACAGCGCTGTTCACTGCCGCGCAGCCAGTTCAGCACCGTGGTATTTGGGTCAACGTTATCAAGGGTCTTTAAGGTTTGATTGAGCAAAAATTGAATCATGCCGCGACCTCCAGCGTGCCACGTTGCCAGACGCATTTACCGTTTACCCAGGTGTGCCAGATGTTACGGTCATCGCCGAGCGTCATCAGCACGAACAACTTTTCATAAATATCCCGACTGTTGGCGTAGCGCAGTTTCTGCAATGGCGTTACTGCTAAGTCCAGCACCACAAAATCCGCCTCTTTACCGGGCAGGAAGTTGCCGATTTTGTCATCCAGATCCAGCGCGTGTGCACCGCCCAATGTGGCGTGATAAAACGCTTCGCTAGCGCACAGACGGTATCCTTGCAGTTGGGCAACTTTGTACGCTTCGGCCAGGGTTTGTAGCATGTTAAAGGTTGTGCCTGCGCCAACGTCGGTGCCAATCCCCATGCGGATCCCCCGCTCATGGCACTGTTTGAGGTTAAACAGCCCGCTGCCGAGAAACAGATTTGAGGTTGGGCAAAAGGCGATGGCCGATTCAGTGCGGTGCAGGCAATCCCATTCACACTCTTGCAAATGGATGGCGTGAGCAAACACGCTGCGTTTTCCGGTGAGTTGGTACTGGTGATAAACGCCAAGATAGCTTTCAGCGTCGGGCCACAGGTTTTTAACCCATTCCACTTCGGCACTGTTTTCACTTAAATGGGTATGCAGCCAGGTATCGGGAAATTCTTCGCGCAGTGTCTGCACCACTTTGAGTAATTCAGGTGAAGATGTCGGCGCAAAACGCGGCGTCAGCGCATAGTTCAGGCGCCCTTTTTTATGCCAGCGCTGAATCAACTCACGCGTTTGCTGATAACTTTGCGCCGGTGTTTCGGTAAGATATTCCGGCGCGTTGCGATCCATCATCACTTTGCCCGCAATGATGCGCATGGAAAGATGTTCTGCCGCGCTGAAAAGCGCTTCCACCGACTGCGGATGAACCGTGCCAAAAACCAATGCCGTGGTGGTACCGTTGCTCAACAGTTGGCCAAGGAAAAATGCTGACATTTTCGCGGCGTACGAACTGTCCTGATATTGGCTCTCAACCGGGAAAGTGTAAGTTTGTAGCCATTCGAGTAACTGTTCACCATACGCGCCTATCATTTCTGTTTGCGGATAATGCAGGTGGGTATCAACAAAGCCGGGAATGATTAATTTGCCGCGATAATCGAGATAATCACTTTCGCTACGCAAATGCATGCGCCCTTCTTCCCATGGCAACAAAGCCACCACCGTACCGCCATCAATAAATAACAACGCATCATCATGGTGACGCGCATTCGCCAGCAACTCGTCAGGACGAGTCCCGGTTTGGGTTATATCGAAGAACTGGCCGCGTAACGCCTGCGTGTAATTAACTGTCATCGCTATGCCTGTAATGGTTTTGTGAAGAATGAGTTAATGATTGCAATGTTGATGCCACATTGAGGTTTGTCTTTAATCTTTTTTATAACAGTAGCTTAGAATACATTTTCCTTTGCTGCGCAACATTTAAGCAACTTTAGAGAGGGCAATCGGTTGCTTTTGGTCGCAATCGGTTGCCTTTTGGTATTATTAGTTGAGGATGCAAAAATCCGCGGGGTCTCATGCACCAGAAAGTTGCACACGGCAGATACCGCTGCACCAGCAGCGTGCAGGCCCTTGCAACGTCGTTTTTAGCACAAAGTTGAATTATCACTAACTGCCTTAGCATGCTAAGGTATTACCAAACAAAAACCTTTGAGGAACAGTGAGATGATTATTTTGGTGACCGGTGCAACTTCCGGATTTGGTGAGAGTATTACTCGTCGTTTCGTACAACAGGGTCATAAAGTCATTGCTACTGGACGCCGTCAGGAACGTCTGCAAGAGCTCAAAGATGAGCTGGGTGAAAGCATCATTACGCTGCAACTTGATGTGCGTAACCGTGCGGCTATCGAAGTGGCGATGGAACAGTTACCGGCGGCCTGGCGCAACATCGATGTGCTGGTGAATAATGCGGGCCTGGCGCTGGGTATGGAACCGGCTCATAAAGCGGACCCGGATGACTGGGAAACGATGATTGATACCAACAACAAAGGCCTCGTGTATATGACGCGCGCCGTGCTGCCTGGCATGGTCGAGCGTGATCGCGGTCATATTATTAATATCGGTTCTACCGCGGCTAACTGGCCATATGCTGGTGGCAACGTGTACGGGGCCACGAAAGCATTTGTGCGCCAGTTCAGCCTGAACTTACGTACCGATCTGCATAAGACGGCAATCCGCGTGACGGATATCGAGCCTGGTTTGGTCGGCGGTACTGAGTTTTCCAATGTACGTTTCAAAGGTGATGACGGCAAAGTCGAGAAAACCTATGAAAACGCCAACGCTTTAACCCCTGAAGATGTGACCGAAGCGGTTTGGTGGGTGGCGACACTGCCTAAACACGTCAACATCAATACGCTTGAGATGATGCCGGTTAGCCAGACGTTTGCTGGATTAAGCATTCACCGCGAAGGTTAATCACCTTGTCCATATTCGAAGGGATTTCGGGTATGGGCGACCGTGCAAATAAATGTTAAATTTGCACGGTTCTTCCAAAAAAAGAAAAATTTAATGCTACCGTCAACATTGCTTAACCCCACTCAGCCCGTTAACCAACAAATCTATCGCATTTTGCGTCGCGATATTGTGCGTTGCCTGATTCCGCCAGGAACGCCGCTGTCTGAAAAAGAAGTGGCAATCCGCTTTGAAGTTTCCCGCCAACCGGTTCGTGAAGCCTTTATCAAACTGGCGGAAACTGGCCTGGTGCAAATTCGCCCGCAGCGTGGAACTTACGTTAATAAGATTTCCGTCAGCCATGTTAAGAACGGCTGCTTTATCCGTGAAGCGATTGAGCGTGCGGTAGCGAAGCGTGCGGCAAGTATGGCGACAGACGAGCACCTTTATATGCTCGAGCAATTGCTGAACCAACAACGCACCGCCATTGACCGCAACCAGTTAGACGACTTCTTCCAGTTAGATGACGAATTTCACCAGCAACTGGCGCTGGTTGCCGATTGTAGCCTGGCCTGGGACACGGTCGAAAACATCAAAGCGACGATGGACCGGGTGCGTTATATGAGCCTTGATCACGTTTCGCCACCAGAGATGCTGCTCGCACAACATTACGATATTTTCGACGCCTTAAAACGCCATGATGAAGACGGTGTGGATCAGGCGATGTACCGCCATCTGCATGAGATTAGCCAGTCGATATTATTGATTCGTAAAGAGAAGCGTGACTGGTTTAGTGAAGAGTAATGTTTGAAGAAGAATGATTGAAGTCTCGCCCGTCACCGGGCGAGATTAATATGTAGTATTTAGAACTTAGCCACTGTCGCTTTCGCACCGTTTTCACGTAACGCCAAATAACTCTCAGTGACTCGCTGAACGAATTTCTCGTTAGCTGGCAGATCCTCACCAAAGATAGTTTTCAGCCCCAGAAGAGCTTTAACACGGGTTTCCCCTTCTTTGCTTGACGCCACCGCTTGCTGAATCGCCGGCAGTAATGGGTCGCTCACTTCAATTGGATTACCCTGCTCATCAACACCGCCAACATAACGCATCCAACCTGCAACACCCAGCGCCAACAGATCAAACTGACTACCGTTTGCCAGATGCCAACGAATGGAGTCTAACCAACGTTGTGGCAGCTTCTGGCTACCGTCCATGGCAATTTGCCAGGTACGGTGGCGCAGTGCCGGGTTGGTGTAACGGGCAATTAATGAATCCGCATATTTTGCCAGATCAACACCCTGCACGGTTAAGGTAGGTGCTTGTTGTTGCAGCATTAATGCCTTAGCAGTCCGACGGTAGTTTTCATCCTGCATACATTCAGAAATATGCTGATAACCCGCCAGGTAACCCAGGTAAGCCAGGAAGGAGTGGCTGCCGTTGAGCATGCGAAGTTTCATTTCTTCGTATGGCAGAACGTCTTTTACGAGTTCCGCGCCTGCTTTTTCCCATTCAGGACGGCCAGCAACGAAGTTATCTTCGATGACCCACTGACGGAAAGGTTCGCAAGCCACAGCCGCAGGATCAGCAACGCCGGTCGCTTGTGCCACTTGTTCCAGCGTTTCAGCCGTAACCGCTGGCACAATACGGTCAACCATGGTGGATGGGAATGTCACATTCGCTTGAATCCACGCCGCCAGTTCCGGGTTCAACGCCTGCGCATAGGCAGTAATAACGTTACGGGTGACATGACCGTTTTCAGGCATGTTGTCACAAGACATCACGCTAAATGCTGGCAGACCCGCAGCTTTACGGCGCGCCAGCGCTTCAACAATCACACCTGGCGCAGATTTTGGCTGCTGTGGATTAGCAAGATCATGGGCGATTAACGGGTGGTCCAGCAGGATGGTGCCGGTTGCTGGAGTGTGGCAATAGCCTTTTTCAGTCACGGTCAGGGAAACAATGGCCACTTCAGGTTGGGTCAGTGCACTAAATACCGCTTCCAGACCATCGACCTGCGCATGAATGGCGTCTTTCACCACACCCACGACGCGGCAATGCCAGGCGTCGGCAGACATTTCTGCCACGCTATAAAGGTTGTCCTGCTGCTTCAAATCAGCAATTTGCTGCTCGCCACCAATCAAATTGACTTCGCAGTAACCCCAGTCGCTACCATGTTCATTAGCCAGGATGTCGGCATAAACTGCCTGATGTGCGCGATGGAACGCACCAAAACCCAGATGAACGATGCGTGATACCAGTTTGCTACGGTCATATTTCGGGAGAATAGCTTTTGCAGATAAGAGTTTGTTTTCCATTTTTACAACTCGCTGTGTAGTAACTTGGGGACAGCTACAGACTACCTGCTATGGTAGTCTGCATTTTGATTTGAATTAAACTTTAGCCATTTGGTATGACACGAAATTCAAAGCTGTATAACAACTCATGGTTTGCGCTTTCACACATGCAGGCCTTTTACCGCGCGCTGTGATTTTGGCGTTTCAGCGGCATCTTCCAGTACGCTGAGGTCGCGGTCTCTGACTTCCGGCATCAGCAGTGCTGAAATCAAACCAACGACAGAGTAAGCAATCATCATCACTACAATCGGCCACCAGGAATCGGTCATGTTGACGAAAATACCCGCCAGCACCGGGCCAAAGCCGACGGCTACCAGACCACCTGCCTCTTTAGATATTGCCATTCGGGTAAAGCGATTACGCGAACCAAACATTTCTGCCATGGTGATATTTTCCAGAGCAAACAGCCCCAGTACCGCCACATTATGAATAATGATGATCGAGGCCATAATCACATTCACCTCGTTGCTCTTATCCATAATCATCGACAGCATTGGATACGCGAGAATAATCGAGGAGATACTGACGATAATATAAGGAACACGACGCCCTATTTTATCGGACAGCCAGCCGAGGAATGGAATGGTAAAGAAGCCAATCACGGAGCTAATCATCAGGGCATCGGTCGGTACACTTTTCTCAAACAGCAGTGTCTGAACGAGGTAACCGGCGAGGAAGGTTTGAATCAGCCCTGAGTTACCCGCCTGACCAAAGCGCAGCCCTGTAGCCAGCCAGAATGATTTACTGGTGAACATCGCACCCAAAGAATGGGTTTTATCCGCGGCTTGTTTTGCCGCCGCAGTGTTCCCTGCTTCGTCGTTTACTTTCTCAAATACCGGGCTTTCTTTGAGGTTCATACGCAGCCAGATGGCAAAAATCATCACCACTACACTTGCGAGGAACGGCACACGCCAGCCCCAGGCCAACAACTCTTCTTTTGACAGGAAGAAGAACATGATGGCCCAGATAGCGGTCGCTGATAATGTGCCGCAGTTAGTCCCCATCGCCACCAGCGAAGAAATAATGCCGCGCTTACCTTTTGGCGCATATTCAGCAAGCATGGTTCCGGCACCGGATATTTCGGCACCCGCACCCAATCCCTGAATAATACGCAGCAACACCAGTAACATCGGCGCAAAGATACCAATTTGCGCGTAGGTCGGTAACACGCCAATTAAGGTGGTACAGATCCCCATCATGGTGATGGTAATAAACAACACTCTCTTACGACCAATGGTGTCCCCCATGCGGCCAAAGAAGAAAGCCCCCGCGATACGGGCGATGTAACCGGCTCCATAAGTCCCCATCGCCAGGATAAGTGCCATAGCGGCAGATTGTTCCGGGAAGAAGATTTCGTGGAAAACCAGTGCCGCCCCAAGGGAGTACAACTGGAAATCCATGAATTCCAGCGCGGTTCCCAGCCAACCGGAAACCGCGGCTTTAACTAAATCGGATGTACTTCTTTCAGGCTGACTATTATTTAGCTCTATTTTTGTATTCATTTTTCTGTTCTCTGCAATTTGTCGTTGTAGGTACAGCAAATATTCGGGTTCAGAGGTTGTTGCTTAGAATTTCAATAGGACCTTGCAGCATTGCTTTTGGTCTTTCTCGAAGAGTTCCATTGCATCAAGCACCTGTGTGTAGGCGTACTGGTGGGTGATGAGTTTCTCCGGTTGGATCTTCCGCTCAGTCATCCAGTTAATGACCATTGGGAATCGATTACTGTTAAGGCGCGAACTATAAATAGTCAGTTCTTTGCTAGTGATGGCCTGCTGGCTCAGAACACAGGGATCAGAAGAGAATCCCATAATGCCAATACGTGCCGCAGGCGAGGCAATGCCGATAGCTTCCGGCAAAATCGAAGGATGACAGGCAGCGTCAATGATAAGCGTCGGGCGAATGCCCAGTTTTTCGAGTTCGGTTTTCAACTCAATATGAGTGTTGTTGATGACCCGGTCAGCACCATTGGCTTTCGCCATATCCAGGCGTTCATCAATACGATCAGCAACAATGATTTCTTTCACGCCGTAAACACCGCGCAGTGCCTGAATCGAGGTTAACCCCATTGGGCCTGCGCCATAGACAAGCGCCGTATCCAGCGGGCCAGGATTCATCTGGCTACAAATGTTTGCCGCAATGGTAAACGGCTCGACCATGGTGGCTTCGTTATCGGGAATACTGTCTGGCACCCGATGTGCATTGTTGGCAGGCAAAGTGACATATTCGCTAAACCCGCCATCGCGATGTACGCCAACCACCTGAAGTTCAGCGCAAACATTTGGCCGCCCGACTAAACACGGATAGCAATGACCGCAACTCACCACCGGGTCGCCAACCACGCGCTCGCCAATGCGTGAAGACTCAACACCTTCACCCACCGCATCTATGTGGCCGAAAAACTCATGTCCAATGACGCGTGGGTATTTAGCAAACGGGTTATGGCCACGATAAATATGCACATCGGAACCACAAATACCGGCGCTGCTCACACGAATACGCACTTCTCCCGGTTGTGGTTGTGGAACGGGACGTTCTTCAATGACCAATTTTTCAGGCTGCTGTATGGTTACGCTTTTCATAGTTTTCTCTCCTGTTACCAGTTCCACAAGGTGCCATCTTCAAGGCGTGCGACCGGCAAGTAAGCAGGTTCGTAGGGGTATTTCGCGGCCAGTTTTTCGTCGAACTCAATTCCGATGCCCGGTTTTTCACCCGGGTGCATGTAGCCATTGTCGAACGTCCAGTTGTGTGGGAACACTTCGAGCATTTGTTCGGAGTAACCCATGTATTCCTGCACGCCGAAGTTCGGTACCCACAAGTCAAAGTGCAGCGCCGCAGCGTGGCAAATTGGCGAAAGGTCAGAGGGCCCATGCGAACCGGTGCGCACCTGGTAAAGCGAAGCAAAGTCGGCAATTCGGCGCATCCCACTGATGCCGCCCGCGTGAGTGATGGTGGTGCGGATGTAATCGATAAGCTGTTCTTCGATAAGTTGTTTACAGTCCCAGATGCTGTTAAATACTTCGCCCACTGCGATCGGCGTAACGGTGTGTTGACGAATTAAACGGAAGCACTCCTGGTTTTCGGCAGGTGTCGGGTCCTCCATCCAGAACAAGCGGTGTTCTTCGATGCTCTTACCAAAGCGCGCAGCTTCGATTGGCGTCAGACGGTGGTGCATGTCATGCAGCAGATGTTCGTTAAAACCAAATTTATTGCGCACCGCTTCGAAAAGCTTCGGTGTGAAATCGAGGTATTTTTCAGTGGACCACAGCTGTTCTTCCGGCCAGTCGCCTTTGGTTGCTGGTTCGTAAGCCTGCCCTTTTCCTTTTGCCATGCCGTAGGTCGTTTTCATGCCGGGCACACCGCACTGCACGCGAATGGCTTTGAAACCCAACTCTTTGTGACGCGCGTAGTCGTCCAGTACCTCGTCGATGGAATGGCCGGTGGTGTGGCAGTAAACCATCACTCCTTCACGGGATGCGCCACCCAACAATTGGTATAGCGGCATGTTGGCGGCTTTGGCTTTAATGTCCCATAACGCCACGTCGACCGCCGAAATTGCCGACATAGTGACAGGGCCACGACGCCAGTACGCACCTTTATAGAAGAACTGCCAGATATCTTCGATGCGATGTGCATCTCGGCCAATTAACTGCGGGCAGACATGATCTTTGAGGTAGGAGGCGACAGACAACTCGCGGCCATTTAACGTGGCATCGCCCAGCCCGGTGAGTCCATCGTCAGTAGTAATTTTTAGCGTGACAAAGTTACGTCCAGGGCAAGTGACAAAAACTTCTGCTTTTACAATCTTCATTCGGATTCCCTTACAACACATTGGTCGACAGTCTTCAATGCATGTAAAACTACGTCACCGCCAACTACCATACAAGTATGCTTATTGAATTTTAGCGTGTTGAGTCACAATTAATTTGTGACTCTTGCGTAGTGTTTCAGTGGGAATGCGAGAAAAGCAGAAAGATTATCCGAAGGGAAATGACGTATCAGGCGCGGCCCCAACCCGCCACGATAATTAACATGCCGCTAAACGCGACGGCCGCCCCCACCCAGTCGTATGTACTTAACTTAACGCCGTCAATCCAGCGTAACCACAGCAAAGCTGTCATCACATAAACCCCGCCATAAGCGGCATACACGCGCCCACTAGCTGCCGGATGGAGGGTTAACAGCCAGACAAACATCGCCAGTGATAATGCCGCGGGAACCAGCAACCACGCCGAACCATCGCGTTTTAACCAAAGCGTCGGTAAAACACAGCCGATGATTTCAGCGAGCGCAGTAACAAAAAAGAGCAAGGTTGTTTTGATCATATTGAACATTGTCTGGAATAATGAGGTCAATAAGTGGGTCATCTGATATATCCCACTCGCCAGTGGTATTTTTTACATTAACAAAAGGGGCTTCACCCTAAAAGGAATCGACAATGAACACAATCCTTCGCAAACGTCTGTCCGTGGCAATTTTGCCGTTGGCAATGTTGCTGAGCGCAGTTGCGTTTGTTCAACCAGCTCATGCTCAGACAAGTAAGCTGATCGTTGAGTCAGGTGACAATGCGCAAACTCGCCAGGATGCGGCGATGGACAAAGAGCAATGGAATGACACACGCCAATTGCGTCAGAAAGTGAACAAACGCACCGAGAAAGAGTGGGATAAAGCCGACGTGGCTTTCGATGCCCGTGATAATTGCCAGAAAAGCACCAACCTTAACGCCTATTGGGAACCCAACACCCTGCGTTGTCTGGACCGTCGTACCGGTCGCGATGTCGCACCGTAACTGGCAACTGTAGTCAATAAGGCTTCTGCCTGGAAGCCTTACCACTTTGAAAGGAACTCACATGCCCCACGATTTGCAAATCAAACTTCGCCCGCTAGAACGCGAAGATCTCCGTTTCGTCCATCAACTGGATAACAACGCAAGCGTGATGCGCTACTGGTTTGAAGAGCCCTACGAGGCGTTTGTCGAATTGTCAGATTTGTACGACAAACATATTCACGACCAAAGTGAGCGGCGTTTTGTCATTGAATGTAATGGCGAGAAAGCCGGTCTGGTGGAATTGGTCGAAATTAACCATGTTCACCGCCGTGCCGAATTCCAGATAATTATTTCGCCAGACTATCAGGGCAAAGGGCTGGCATCTCGAGCCGCTATACTTGCGATGGATTACGGGTTTATGGTGCTGAACCTGTACAAGCTGTATTTAATTGTTGATAAAGAAAATGCCAAAGCCGTGCATATCTATAAGAAACTGGGCTTTATGGTGGAAGGCGAATTAATCCACGAATTCTTTATTAATGGTGAGTATCGCAACACTATCCGGATGTGCATTTTCCAGCATCAGTATCTGACAGAGCACAAAACCAGCGGCAGTCTGTTAAAACCTACCGCGCAGTAAACAAGTCCATCTCACCCTGGACCAGGGTGAGATGTCCTATAAATGCGGGCTATGACAGATTCAGCGTGGCGCGATGTTTGGCAGACTCCATCCCTAGCTCAATCATTTCCATAACCTGAATAGCTTGTGCTGCCGGCACTGGGTTTTCGCCGTGACCGGTAAGAGCATCACGAATCGCCGCATAGTAAGCCGGGTAATTACCAGGCACTGTCAACAGCGTTTGTTCCGCCATCACGTCGCCCTGCGCCAGCGTTAATACGCCATCACGCATATCATAACCCCAGTCTTCCTGCGGTAGACGTTCGCCCGCTTTCAGGCGATCTTCCTGTGGGTCCAGGCCATATTTGATGTAACTGCCACGCGCTCCGTGCACGATATAACGAGCAGTTTCTGCCGCCGCCAACAAAGTGCCGTGTAAGACAACGCGGCGTTGAGGATAGGCCAATACCGCGTGGAAGTAGTCAGTGGCTTGCGCACCCGGGCGCAACTGGCCTAAATCCACGGTCAGGCTTACCGGCAATCCGAAAAGATTTAGCGCCTGGTCGATAAGATGTGGCCCTAAGTCGTACCAGATACCACTGCCGACACCAGCCTGCTCACGCCAGCGATTGCGAACTTGCGGACGGTAGCGGTCGAAGTGCGATTCAAAATAGGCCACTTCGCCCAAAGTACCGTCTGCCAGCAGCCCTTTCAGGGTTAAGAAATCACTGTCCCAACGGCGGTTATGGAATACTGAGAGTAACAAACCACAGCTTTTTGCCAGTGCATCCAGTTCACGCGCTTGTGACAACGTCACGGTAAACGGTTTATCGACCACCACATGCTTGCCTGCTTCCAGCGCGGCTTTAGCCAACGGGAAATGCGTGTCGTTAGGTGTTGGGATAACAATCAGGTCGATATTTGGGTCGTTGAAAAGATGATGAGGGTCAGAGACAACCGGCATGTTTGGCCAGTCAGCATGAACTTTCGTGGCATCGCTGCTGGAAACACCCGCCAGGACCATGCCAGGCGTACCGACAATTAATGGTGCGTGAAAGGTTTTGCTGGCGTAACCGTAACCGATTAGTCCGACACGAATGTTATCACTCATTTGCGTTCCTCATTATTTTTGACGGTTCATTTGACACCATCCCACAGATTGTAACAACAGGTAATTATATTGTTGCGTGCTAGTTGCGTATTCCACAGCCTACCTGTCCGTAAGACGGCATCCAACTGGCGTTTTTGCCATAACCAGCCGATGAAAACTCCTAAAAATTTAAACTCGGGTTATTCGTAGATAAATAAAAAGCGATTTACGGTTATTATTCGGACAAAACAAACGTACTGCGTGCCCTTTCCTCTTTTATTTTATGGATAACCACCCCCCATGACTGCTCTCGATTATTTAATGAAGTTCCGTAAAATCAGTTCGTCCGAAAGCCTTGAAAAACTGTTTGATCATCTTAACTACACCCTGACAGATAATAATGAACTGATGAATATGTATCGCGCAGCCGATCATCGTCGGGCGGAATTAGTTTCAGGCGGACGTCTGTTTGATTTAGGCTGTGTGCCAAAATCGGTCTGGCGGTATGTGCTCTAGCATCACAGGTAGTAAAGCGCTGAAAAAACCTTATAATCCTCCCGCCTTATGATTCGCATAAGGAAAGTCTCATACTTTTTCGGGAGGTAACATGACGACGACCCAAGAACCCATGCAAGCACCTCGTATTGCAGGCTGGCTTCTGGCCCCTCTCGCCTGGCTTTTGATGACGCTTCTCAGCAGCACTATTGCGCTAGCCATTTATCTTATGATGCTCATCACCCCAGAAAGCCATCGACTTATGAGCGCACAAGGCCCCAAAATGGTGCTCCTTTGGTACACCTCAATTGCCTGTGCCATTGCCATGTGGGGTTACACCATGTGGTTGACTATTGCCTTCTTCAAACGTCGTAAGAATGTGGTACGTCATTATATTCTTTGGTTATTACTGTCAGTACTGTTAGCGATTAAAGCCTTCGCATTTTCCCCAGTAAGTGACAGCCTGGCATTACGTCAGTTGATGTTTCCTTTATTGGCTGCCGCCTTGTTGGTTCCTTACCTCAAGCGTTCACAGCGCGTGAAGCAAACATTTATTAAACCGTAATAACCCTATAATCGTTCTGTTGTCGTCATCGGCCTGTTGGCCGATAATAGGCGGCTTTTTTTTGGTTTCAGGTCTTATTCATGACAGATTATTTGCTGCTCTTTGTTGGAACGGTGCTGGTCAATAACTTCGTATTAGTGAAGTTTCTTGGTCTGTGTCCGTTTATGGGGGTTTCCAAAAAACTGGAGACCGCTATTGGCATGGGGCTGGCGACCACTTTTGTACTGACGCTGGCTTCTATTTGCGCCTGGCTGGTCAATGAGTTGATCCTTATTCCTCTCGACTTAGTCTATTTGCGCACGCTGGCCTTTATTCTGGTGATTGCCGTTGTTGTTCAATTTACCGAAATGGTGGTTCGCAAAACCAGCCCGGCGCTCTATCGCCTGTTGGGGATCTTCTTGCCACTGATTACCACTAACTGCGCGGTGCTCGGCGTTGCGTTGCTCAACATCAATCTTGGCCACAACTTCCTGCAATCCGCGCTTTATGGCTTTTCAGCCGCGGTAGGTTTTTCACTGGTGATGGTGTTGTTTGCGGCTATTCGGGAACGTCTGGCGGTTGCCGATGTGCCTGCGCCTTTTCGCGGGAATGCCATTGCACTAATCACCGCAGGCTTAATGTCTTTGGCCTTTATGGGCTTTAGCGGCCTGGTAAAGTTCTGATGAGTACTATTTGGATTGCGGTGATAGCTCTGGGCCTGTTAGGCCTGGTATTCGGGCTGATCCTCGGTTATGCCTCACGCCGTTTTCGTGTCGAAGAAGACCCGATTATCGATAAAATTGATGAGTTGCTGCCGCAAAGTCAGTGCGGCCAATGCGGTTACCCTGGCTGCCGTCCCTATGCCGAAGCGGTAGGAAACCAGGGCGCGAATATCAACTTGTGCGCACCCGGCGGTGAGGCGGTGATGCACAAAATTGCCACATTACTTAACGTCGACCCGCAACCTATTGATGGTGATGCCGATGCGCAAGAGCCCGTGCGTATGTTGGCGGTTATCGACGAAGCCAACTGTATTGGCTGCACCAAGTGCATTCAGGCTTGCCCGGTTGACGCCATTGTCGGCGCAACCCGAGCCATGCACACCGTTATTAGTGACCTTTGCACCGGATGCAATTTATGTGTCGACCCGTGCCCAACGCGCTGTATTGATTTGCGCCCGGTCGAAACCACCACAGAAAGCTGGAAGTGGGATCTGCAAACCATCCCGGTTCGACTCATTCCGGTGGAGCAAAATGTTTAAGCTATTTACCCGGTTCAAAAAAGATAAAATTTGGGATTTTGACGGTGGTATTCATCCACCGGAAATGAAAACTCAATCCAACGGCACGCCGCTACGCCAGGTTCCTTTACCGCAAAAACTGGTTATCCCGTTAAAGCAGCACATTGGTGCTGAGGGAGAGCTGTGCGTGAAACCCGGTGATTACGTGCTGCGTGGTCAACCATTGACTCGCGGGCGTGGTCGCATGTTGCCGGTTCACGCTCCTACCTCAGGAACCGTTACCGCCATTGCGCCCCACTCTACAGCTCATCCTTCTGCGCTGGCTGAGTTGAGTGTCCTGATTGAAGCCGATGGCGAAGACCAATGGATTGAACGCGACGGCTGGCAGGACTATACCTCCCGCAGCCGTGAGGAGCTGATTGAGCGCATTCATCAGTTTGGCGTGGCAGGTTTGGGTGGCGCAGGTTTCCCCACGGGCAATAAATTGCACGGTGGCGGCGATAAAATCGAGACGCTGATTATCAATGCGGCTGAATGCGAACCGTACATTACTGCCGATGACCGCCTGATGCAGGATTGTGCCGCGCAAATCGTCGAAGGTGTGCGCATCCTCGCGCATATCTTAAAACCTCAGCGCGTTTTAATCGGTATTGAAGACAATAAACCGCAGGCGATTTCGATGCTGCGTGCGGTGTTATGTGATACCCACGGCATTCAACTACGCGTCATCCCGACCAAATATCCGTCTGGTGGCGCAAAGCAACTGACTCAGATTCTGACGGGGAAACAGGTACCACAGGGTGGGCGTTCTTCCGATATCGGCGTGCTGATGCAAAACGTCGGGACGGCCTTCGCGGTGAAGCGCGCCATTGTTGATGGTGAGCCTTTAACTGAGCGCGTGGTGACGTTAACCGGCGGTGCCGTTCAACAGCCAGGTAATGTCTGGGCACGGTTAGGAACTCCGGTTCGCCATCTGCTTGATTTTGCAGGATTCCGTCCGGGCCATGATCAACAAGTGATTATGGGCGGCCCACTGATGGGCTTTTGTCTGCCGTGGCTGGATGTTCCGGTAGTTAAAATCACCAACTGTTTGCTGGCCCCATCGGCCAACGAAATGGGTGAGCCGCAGGAAGAACAGAACTGTATCCGTTGCAGCGCCTGCGCCGATTCTTGCCCGGCTGATTTGTTGCCACAGCAGCTTTACTGGTTTAGCCGTGGGCAGCAGCACGATAAAGCCCAGGCTCACAACCTGAAAGATTGCATTGAATGCGGGGCTTGCGCCTATGTGTGCCCCAGCAACATTCCGCTGGTGCAGTACTTCCGTCAGGAAAAAGCCGAGATCCGCGAAATCGAGCTGGAAGCAAAACGCACTGCTGAAGCGAAGATTCGCTTTGAGGCACGCCAGGCGCGTCTTGAACGTGAAAAAGCCGCTCGTCAGGAACGCCATAAGAAGGCAGCGGTTCAGCCAACTGCGAAAGATAACGATGCAATTCAGGCAGCACTTGCTCGCGTGAAAAACAAGCAAGCACAAAGCAATGAACCGATTGTGATTCAGGCAGGTAGTCTGCCAGATAACCAGCAGGTTATTGCGGCGCGTGAAGCTCGCAAAGCGCAGGCTCGCGCTCGTCAGGCAGAGAAAGATACGCAAACAAGCGTGGCAGAAACCACGGCGACAGACCCGCGCAAAGCAGCCGTTGAAGCGGCTATCGCCCGTGCTAAAGCGCGTAAAGCGGCGCAAGCTGGCGAATCTGCTCCGGTAACTGAGAGTGCTGAAGTCACTAAAGTCGACGCCGTTGACCCGCGCAAAGCAGCTGTCGAAGCGGCTATCGCCCGTGCTAAAGCGCGTAAAGCGGCGCAAGCTGGCGAATCTGCTCCGGTAACTGAAAGCGCTGAAGTCACTAAAGTCGACGCCGTTGACCCGCGCAAAGCAGCTGTCGAAGCGGCTATCGCCCGCGCTAAAGCGCGTAAAGCGGCGCAAGCTGGCGAATCTGCTCCGGTAACTGAAAGCGCTAAAGCCACTAAAGTCGACGCCGTTGACCCACGTAAAGCGGCTGTCGAAGCGGCTATCGCCCGTGCTAAAGCGCGTAAAGCGGCTCAGGCTACAACCGAATCTGTAGCAGAATCTGCCGAAGAACAAGATCCGCGCAAAGCCGCGGTTGCTGCGGCCATCGCCCGAGTCCAGGCACGAAAAGCAGCGCAACAAATGGCATCAGAGGAATAGATGGTTTTCAAGATAGCAAGCTCCCCTTATACCCATAACCAACGCAGCACATCGCGGATTATGCTGCTGGTGACCTGCGCCACTTTGCCAGGAATCGCCATGCTGTGGTACTGGTTTGGCTGGGGAAGCCTGGTGCAGATTGCATTAGGTATCCTCACCGCCGTCGCCGCAGAGCTATTTGTGCTCAAACTGCGTAAGCAACCCCTGAAAATCCTGGCTGACAATTCAGCTGCGTTAACCGGCCTGCTGTTAGGTATGAGTATTCCGCCCCTTGCACCGTGGTGGATGGTGATTCTCGGTACCCTGTTCGCAGTCATCATCGCTAAACAGTTATATGGCGGGCTTGGTCACAACCCCTTTAACCCGGCGATGGTCGGCTACGTGGTATTACTGATTGCCTTTCCTGTGCAAATGACATCATGGCTGCCGCCGCAAACTCTTGCCGCGACGGTGCCGGGTTTTGCTGATTCAGTGCATGTTATTTTCTCGGGTGCGACTGCAGTGGGCGACAGCATGTCGCAACTACGTATGGGCATTGACGGTATAAGTCAGGCGACTCCGCTTGATACCTTTAAGACCGGGTTACGTGCCGGGCATTCCGCAACGTCCCTGATGCAGGCACCTATCTACACAGGCGTACTGGCAGGAATCGGCTGGCAGTGGGTCAACCTGGCCTTCCTGTTGGGTGGCGTGTTCTTATTGATGAAAGGCGCAATTCGTTGGCATATTCCGGTCAGTTTCCTGATAACACTGGCGGTGTGTTCCACTCTGGGTTGGGTGTTTTCCCCGGAAAAATGTGCCTCGCCGGTGATTCACCTGTTCTCTGGCGCAACCATGCTGGGAGCATTTTTCATTCTCACTGACCCCGTCACTGCCTCGACGACTAATCGAGGACGCCTGATTTTTGGCGCACTGACCGGTGTGTTGGTATGGCTCATTCGCACCTATGGCGGCTATCCGGATGGCGTGGCATTTGCCGTACTGCTGGCAAATATTACCGTCCCGTTGATTGATTATTACACCCGCCCTCGTGCTTATGGGCACCGCTAAGGAGTCGTCATGCTGAAAACAATGCAAAAACATGGCGTGACTCTGGCGCTATTTGCCGTAATGGCGACCGGACTTACGGCAGTCGTCAATGCGTTAACCAAAGACACCATCGAGCAACAGGCCGTGGCCCAACAAAAGCTATTGTTTGATCAGGTGATTTCCCCCGATCTCTACGACAATAATATTCAGTCCAGTTGCCTGGTCGTCAGTGAGCCACAATTGGGCAAAGGTGAACGCCATATTTACGTGGCGCGTAAAGGCCAACAGCCCGTTGCCGTGGTGATGGAAGCGACAGCGCCTGACGGCTATTCTGGCGCCATTCAATTACTGGTTGCGGCCGATTTTAATGGCAAGGTACTGGGGTCACGTGTCACAGAACACCATGAAACTCCGGGGCTGGGCGATAAAATAGAAACCCGACTGAGTGACTGGATTACCCATTTTGCCGGTAAAACCATTCGTGGCAGTGATGACCCAAGCTGGGCGGTGAAAAAAGATGGTGGGCAGTTTGATCAATTTACCGGGGCCACTATCACACCACGTGCAGTCGTCAATGCGGTAAAACGAGCGGGACTGTTCGCTAAAACATTACCATCGCAAATTGATAACCTTCCTGTTTGTGGAGCACAGCCATGAGCGAAGTAAAAGATATTGTCGTTCAGGGGTTATGGAAAAATAACTCCGCACTAGTGCAATTGTTGGGCCTGTGCCCACTGCTGGCAGTAACATCAACCGCCACCAATGCCCTCGGGCTTGGTCTGGCAACCACACTGGTGCTGGTGCTGACTAACAGTGCCGTTTCTGCCCTGCGCCGCTGGGTTCCGGCAGAGATTCGCATCCCCATTTACGTGATGATTATTGCCTCGGTTGTCAGCACCGTACAAATGCTCATCAACGCCTATGCTTATGGTTTATATCAGTCTTTGGGGATATTTATTCCGCTGATTGTGACGAACTGTATTGTCATCGGTCGCGCCGAAGCGTTCGCCGCCAAAAGCAGTGTGCCACTGGCGGCCCTCGATGGGCTTGCCATTGGTCTGGGCGCCACAAGTGCCATGTTTGTATTAGGCTCCCTGCGCGAAATCATTGGCAACGGAACGTTATTTGATGGGGCTGATGCGTTACTTGGCAGTTGGGCTAAGGTGCTGCGCATTGAAGTCTTCCACACCGATACCCCTTTCCTGCTGGCGATGTTGCCACCGGGTGCGTTCATCGGCCTGGGTTTGATGCTGGCGGTGAAGTATCTGATCGATGAAAAAATGAAAACGCGCCGTACCGCGAAAGCGACGGCACCGGAAGGGAATCCAGAGAAAGCGTAATGAATAAAACCAAGCGGCTAGAGATCCTGACACGTCTGCGTGATAACAACCCTCACCCGACCACGGAGCTGCATTTCAGCTCCCCGTTTGAATTGCTGATCTCGGTTCTGCTGTCAGCGCAAGCCACTGATGTCAGTGTCAATAAAGCCACGGCAAAGTTGTATCCGGTGGCGAATACGCCACAAGCTATGCTCGATTTAGGCGTGGACGGCGTGAAGTCGTATATCAAAACCATTGGCCTGTTTAACAGCAAGGCGGAAAACGTCATCAAGACCTGCCAGATGCTCATTGAGCTACATAACGGTGAAGTCCCTGAAGACAGAGCGGCCCTGGAAGCCCTGCCTGGTGTAGGGCGTAAAACCGCCAATGTGGTGCTCAATACCGCATTTGGCTGGCCCACTATTGCCGTCGACACCCATATTTTCCGCGTTTGTAACCGCACTAATTTTGCACCAGGTAAAAATGTTGAGCAGGTTGAGGAAAAGCTGCTGAAGGTGGTTCCGGCAGAATTTAAAGTCGATTGCCATCACTGGCTAATCCTTCATGGCCGTTACACCTGCATTGCTCGTAAACCGCGCTGTGGCTCATGTATCATTGAAGATCTGTGCGAATTCAAAGAGAAAGTTGAACTCTGATTTCCCGCCTGCTTCTTAAGAAGCAGGGCATTCCATTCCCTTATACACGTCCTCATAGCAGCCAATACCAATAAATCCATTCATTTGTTCTGCGTATTGTTACCACTTCACTTACTTCATCTGGTGAATAATCACCCGACCAGGTTAATCGTTTTTTTACGATAAGAATTTTCCATAAATATGTGACAAAGATCACACTGATAACTTGATGTTAAATTTTGGTCATCAAAATGAAACAAATAACCACGTAATACACAGTGATAACTCCAACCAGGCAGGACAATTACCTGTACAAATCTTTACACCTGGCCTATATCACTACACATTTGCCAGTAGAGCAGAACATATAACTAAATTGCCGTTATTTTATCATTTTATGAGAGAATAAATTGGTAAAGCGCATTTTGATAAAATTTAACGCTGAATAACAATTTGGTTTGCGGAGCTTTATCTTGCACGGGATAAATGTAACAGATCATTACAAACCTCTTGCCTGAAGCCTCAGGATAGTGAACATTACCCGCCGTTTCCCCTTTCTTATAACTAAAAAAGCGAATGCACACTCGGCATAACGCTTAAAAAATTCCTGTTAAATTGGGATGTAAAAAAAGAGGTATATGTGTCGACTGCAAACAAAGAACCAGCAGAAAGCATCAGTCTGAATGCTTTCAAACAACCTAAATCGTTCTACCTGATTTTCTCTATCGAATTATGGGAGCGTTTTGGCTACTACGGCCTCCAGGGCATCATGGCCGTTTATCTGGTCAAAATGCTTGGGATGTCCGAAGCTGACTCCATCACCCTGTTCTCTTCCTTCAGTGCACTGGTCTATGGCTTAGTAGCAATTGGTGGTTGGCTGGGCGATAAAGTTCTCGGCACCAAACGTGTCATTATGCTCGGTACTATCGTACTGGCTATCGGTTATGCGCTGGTGGCATTTTCCGGTCATGATGTGGCAGTGGTGTACATGGGTATGGCGACTATCGCTGTGGGTAACGGTCTGTTCAAGGCTAACCCGTCGGCCCTGCTTTCTACCTGTTATGCGAAGGATGACCCGCGTCTTGATGGTGCATTTACTATGTACTATATGTCCATCAACATTGGTTCGTTCTTCTCTATGCTTGCCACACCGTGGCTTGCTGCGAAGTACGGCTGGAGCGTTGCGTTTTCCCTCAGCTTCGTCGGTATGCTGATTACTCTTGTGAACTTCATGTTCTGTAAGAGATGGGTAAAAGACTACGGTTCCAAACCAGACTTTGAACCTGTTCACTTCGGTAAACTGATTGCCACTATCGCGGGCGTCATTGTGCTGGTAACAGCTGCAACCTGGCTGCTGCACAACCAGGGTATCGCACGTATGGTACTGGGCGTTGTGGCTCTGGGCATCGTGATTATCTTTGCTAAAGAAGCCTTTGCCATGCAGGGCGCTGCGCGTCGCAAGATGATTGTTGCGTTCATCCTGATGGTTGAAGCGATTGTGTTCTTCGTGCTGTACAGCCAAATGCCTACTTCTCTGAACTTCTTTGCTATTCGTAACGTAGAGCATGCGATTCTGGGTATTACGTTCGAACCAGAGCAGTTCCAGGCACTGAACCCATTCTGGATTATGATCGGCAGCCCGATTCTGGCCGCTATCTATAATAAAATGGGCGACCGTATGCCGATGCCGCATAAATTTGCCTTCGGTATGGTGCTGTGTTCCCTGGCCTTCCTGGTACTGCCTGTTGGCGCTAAGTTCGCATCTGACGCCGGTATCGTATCGGTTAGCTGGTTGATTCTGAGCTATGCGCTGCAGAGTATCGGTGAGCTGATGATTTCCGGCCTGGGCCTGGCAATGGTTGCACAACTGGTACCACAGCGTCTGATGGGCTTCATCATGGGTAGCTGGTTCCTGACTACCGCTGGTGCAGCAATCATTGCCGGTAAAGTGGCTAACCTGATGGCGGTTCCTGAGAACGTGACTGATCCGCTGCAATCTCTGGCTGTTTACGGTCACGTGTTCATGCAGATCGGTATCGCTACTGCTGTTATCGCTGTTCTGATGATGATCATTGCACCAAAACTGAACCGTATGACCTTCAGTGATGAAAAAACTGAAACCTCTACGGAAACAGCTACCGCGTAATGTAGCGGGAAACATAAAATTTTAAGCCGTTAGCTTCATGCTTAACGGCTTTTTTTTTGCCGGTAAGCGCACTAACATAAGGTATCTTAGCGCCCAATAGGAGTTCAGTAATGAAACTGTATTATAAAGCTGGTGCCTGTTCCCTCTCCCCTCATATTATTCTGCGTGAAACGGGTATTGATTTCTCTCTGGTTAAGGTCGATTTAGCGGCGAAGAAAACCGAAGCAGGTGATGACTATCTTGAAGTCAATGCGAAGGGGCAAGTCCCTGCGTTGCTGCTGGATGACGGTTCACTGCTAACTGAAGGCGTGGCGATTGTTCAGTATTTGGCGGATAAAGTACCTGACCGCCAACTACTCGCTCCGGCAGGCAGCATGACGCGTTACCACACTCTCGAATGGCTGAACTACATCGCGACCGAGTTGCACAAGGGCTTCTCCCCGTTGTTCAACCCAGCAACGCCTGACGAATACAAAACCATTGCGCGTGCCGCACTGGAGAAGAAATTCAAATACGTTGACGAAGAGCTGAATGATAAACAGTGGCTGATGGGCCTGCGCTTTAGCGTGGCAGATGCGTATTTGTTTACCGTGCTGCGCTGGGCGAATGCGGTGAAACTGAATCTGGAAGGGCTGAGCAACATCGAAGCGTTTATGGAGCGTATGAAAGCGCGTCCGGCAGTGGCTGCTGCATTAACAGCTGAAGGGATTTAATTAATACGGCGGATAGGCGCAAGCTTCATCCGCCATTTTTTATTACAGTTTCACTGCAGTGAAATAATGCTCTGGATTTGCAATACCTTCTTGCGCTGCCACCAGTTGCAGTTCGTACTCTTCCATTTTCTTGGTTACTACCATGATGTCGTATACCGCGGCGGTAACATGCTCCAGCGCTTCGCGTAACGTGGCACCATGTAGCAGATTCACCAATAACAGTCCACTCGTCACATCACCCACTCCGACTGGCTGACGGTCGCCAAAGTCGACCAATGGGCGGTGAATATGCCAGGCTTCATCTGCCGTCACCAACAACATTTCAAAGCGGTCATGCTGGAACGCAGCACGCGCCAGGTGTTTCACCAACACAATCTCCGGCCCCTGGGCAATCAGCTCTCTCGCGGCACTGACCGCTTCTTCAACGGTGTTAACCGCATGACCGCAGAGAATCTCAAGCTCGATTAAGTTGGGGGCAATAATGTCGCTGGCTGGCATGGCATAACGAGTATGGAATTCGGCAACACCAGGTGCAACGATACAGCCCTTTTCTGGATGCCCCATTACTGGGTCACAGAAGTACTTCGCTTGCGGATTAGCTTCTTTAACTTTACGAACAATAGAAAGAATGTGCTCGCCCTGCTCGGCAGAGCCAAGATAACCACTCAGTACTGCATCACAACGCTTTAACTGCCCAATATCTGCAATCCCCTGCACAATCTCGCTGAGGTGGCTGGCTGGCATCACGCTGCCTGTCCATTTACCGTATTGGGTATGGTTTGAGAATTGGACTGTGTTCAGCGACCATACGTTGGCGCCCAGACGGCGCATCGGGAATTCGGCAGCACTGTTACCTGCATGACCGAAAACGACATGAGACTGGATGGCAAGGATATTTTTCATTTCTCTACTCGGAGGCAACGATTTTTTTAGGGGTTGCGAAATGACAACGGGTGGCAAAAATAAAGGGCGTGGTTTCCCACGCCCTTTAAGTTTATTCTCAATTACTTCCAGCAAACGAGGCAGTAATTTTTCTTACCCCGGCGCAACAAGGTGTAGCGATTGAAAAGAATATCGCTATCAGCAAAGGTATATTCCGGGTCAGACTGCTTCTCGCCATTAATGGTGATCGCGTTCTGTGCAATGGTTTTACGTGCCTGGCCGCGTGACGGTTGCAGTTCAGAATCAACCAACGCCTGTTGCAGGTCAGCACCACGATCCATTTCCACCATCGGTACGCCGTCTTGTGCCAGTTGCTCAAGGTCAGCTTCGGTCAAATCGCTCAAGTTGCCGTTGAACAGGCTGCTGGTGATACGTTTTGCTGCTTCCAGGCCTTCTTCGCCGTGAACCAGACGAGTCACTTGCTCGGCAAGTACGTATTGCGCACGCGGAGCGGTACCGCTGTTTTTGTCTTCTTCTTCCAGTGCGTCAATTTCTTCGAGGCTCATGAAAGTGAAGAACTTCAGGAAGCGATACACATCGGAGTCTGCGGTGTTAATCCAGAACTGGTAGAACTTGTACGGGCTGGTTTTCTTCGGATCAAGCCATACTGCGCCACCTTCAGTTTTACCGAATTTTGTACCGTCAGATTTGGTGATCAACGGAACGGTAAGACCGAACGCTTGTTGCTGGTGCAAACGGCGAGTCAAGTCGATACCAGAGGTGATATTGCCCCACTGGTCAGAACCGCCAATTTGCAGCACCACGCCGTGCAGTTTGTTCAGGCACGCGAAGTCATAACCTTGTAACAGGTTGTAGGAAAATTCGGTGAAAGAGATACCAACATCATCACGGTTCAGGCGCTGCTTCACCGCTTCTTTGTTAATCATCTGGTTAACAGAGAAGTGCTTACCGATATCACGCAGGAAGGTCAGAACGTTCATTCCGCCAAACCAGTCGTAGTTGTTAGCCGCGATAGCTGAGTTTTCACCGCAGTTGAAATCGAGGAAAGGTGCAACCTGACGGCGGATTTTTTCCACCCACTCTTGCACTGTGTCTTCGGTATTCAGTTTACGCTCTGAGGCTTTGAAGCTAGGGTCACCAATCAAACCTGTCGCACCACCCACCAGCGCAACCGGTTTGTGGCCAGCTTCCTGGAAGCGTTTCAGGCACAGCAGTGGAACCAGATGGCCCAAATGCAAGCTGTCAGCGGTAGGATCAAAGCCGCAATACAGAGCAATTGGCCCTTGCGCCAGTCGCTGTGCTAACGCT
>Ga0105244_10000950_pt1 | contig 24329 bp, 30 predicted proteins | sample KBSM44metaG_FD_80423 | JGI IMG/M metagenome (GOLD analysis project Ga0105244, IMG submission 80423) | Miscanthus rhizosphere microbial communities from Kellogg Biological Station, Michigan, USA - KBS M4-4 metaG | ecosystem: Host-associated > Plants > Roots > Rhizosphere > Soil | place... | reverse complement strand
TCTTTTTTCTTCTTAAAGAAAATTAAGCTTTCCATATATTGCTTTAAAATCTCCACATCTTTTTCATGAAATAAAAAAGAACCTAGTGGCGTGGTATCAAACTTGTAGCAATTATGGTTTTCTAAATCTTGAGCTAAAATGGAGACACGATAGGGTTTAATTTCTAACCGCTCTGCGACATCTTTTGGCTTTAGCGTCATGGGTACCACCTCACTTTCTCTTAGGTATCCTAACAGAAAACGAAAAAAAACGATAAAAAATGTCTTTTTTTCTTTTTTGTAGTATCATTCACCGAAAGAAAGCAAGAGGGACGAGGGATTGACAGCCTTGTCTCACGACAAGGGAACTCTTAATTCTTCTTCTTTTCTACCTTCGTTTTCACCTGTTTTCTTCTTGACTTTTAAAGGTTCTCTATTATTTTTAGAGTAAGCGATTTTCTATTCATTACTACTTAGACTATATACGGATTAGTTTCCACAAAAGGGGGTGTCTCCCGTGTATAAAAAACGAATTTTATCTTTATGTACTTTTTTTATTATAGGCTTGGGTATTCCAATTAGCGCCCATGCTGCTACCCCTACTTGTACGACAACGGAAAGTGTCGTGGATACAAGTACGTCCACCGAAACCAAACAAGATAAGGTGAACGAAAGCAACAGTGCTCCGCTTGCACCTGAGCAAAAAGCGAATGTAAATAACCGTGCGCTGAAAACCAGTGACTTCACGGTTGCGTATCAATATTCCTACGATATGAAGAAATATACTCGTACCGTTACTGTTAAACAAGTGAAAGTCGTGAAAAAATGTTCTGACGGTACAAGTACTACAACCTATCGAGATGATACGACCTATGGCTCTTGGACATTTGTTAGCACATCTAGCCATGTTGAAAACAAATCAGGTACTGTAGACTCTGTCAGCAAAACAGGTGGTTCTGCGCATGCAGGATACGAAGAATTTGCTGTATACGTTTCAAGCCCTGCAAAGTCCAACGTGAAATACGGTGGTTACCGTTCATACTACGTTAATAAAATCGTAGTAACAGTGAATAAAAAAACCACCTATGAAAAAGATGCTCAACCAACTGCTACCTGTGTAAAATATTACGGGTACGGAGAAGGTAGCACGAATTCTGCAAGTTGTACGTCTGCGTTAACTAAAACCACAGACAACGATAAACAATTAGAAAACATTTGTTTTAGCTACACAGAAAACGACAACACAGGCAAAGACTGTTCGACTCGTGTTCATGTGAAAAGCTTAGCGATTATTGGTCCTGACAAAGTGTATACAGGTCAACACCATACGTTCCGCTGTTTAGCTACTCTTTATGACGGAACCAGCTATTATGTTGAGAATAATGCAAATGTGATGAGTTCTGCACCATACAGCTACATTGGTACTGATTGGTACAACACAGGGTACAACAACCCTCAAGGCGGAATCATTAAGCCAAATGGTCCAAATGATTTCTATTCTGCAGATAACTTAAGCCGTACGTACACCATTAAGTGTGCATACCCTGCAGATTCTGCTTTAACTGTTGAAAAGAAAGTGCAACACATCGGAATCAAGAATATTGATATCGATGCAAGTGGCTACTTCGAAACAGGAGCCAATGAATTCAAATACATTGCTCAAGTAGATAAAACCAAAGCAACAAAAGGTGAGTTTGAAAATGCTGATTTCATCACAGGTCACTGGTATGATTTCAAAGCAACACTTATCTATGACGATAACACCAAGCGTGATATCACCTCAGCACCTGAAGTGTTTTGGACAGGGTACCCATGGTATGACGGAATGCCTGCCTACGAAAAAGCGAATAGCTATGATACCAACATGGTGAAAAGCGGAATTGGACACCGTATCCCGCAACAAGGGAAAAACATGGTGTTAGCGGAATACTTCAACCGAAATGTTCCTTATGGCGGTAACCCGACAGGTACCTATGATAACAATTTTGCGTCTCGTAACTTTATGAGTTTCCAAGCGAAACAAATTCAAAAAATTGAAATCAAAGGGAAGAACTACACATCTGCTCCGAAGACAACGGTTAACGAAGGCGAGTCCGTTCAATACTCTGCATGGGTAACTTGGACAGATGGAACCAAAGAAGACTGGACGGATTCAGTGAAGTGGAGCGGAGATTATTCTAAAGGTCACGGTTTGTTTACCTTTAACTTTAAAGGAAACAACAATAAGACGACGGTTGCTGCGATTTATGAAGACTTAGATAAGATTTCAGGAACAGGTAAGGAAAACTGGGATTCTACGTACAGCAAGCTTGAAGTAACAGTGAAAGCAAACTGTGCAACAGCGGATACCTTAACTGTTGGTTGTGACGTACCTACGGGTAACTGGCAAACCGAGCCACTGAACTTCTTTGAAAAGAAAAACATTAACTTCTTACCTGCACCATCTGCTTTCGGTTACTCAGGTAACTCATGGAAGAACAGTGATGGAAGTGTACGTGATGAATATCCGTACCAATACAACTTTAAGTTCAATGTATCAGGGGTTTCAGAAGGAAATGGTCGTAAGTAACAAAAAAGAGCATCTACCATACGTGGTAGATGCTCTTTTTATATGTTCGACATGAGGTACCTGACATGAGGTATTTGGGAATTAATGTTAAACTAATAAAATAGGAAGTTCACATATTATGTAGGAGGTACAAGATAGATGAATCATTCACAACGAATAGCTCTGATTGGCGGAACAGGAAAGGTAGGAAAGTATGTTGCTACAAAAGCCATAGAAAAAGGTTATCAAGTTCGCATGCTTGTTCGAAACCCTTCTAAATACACTTTAACAGGAATAGATGTAATAAAAGGAGACGTTCAAGATAGAATCGCTATTCAGCAACTTATACAGGAGTGCGATGTTGTTATTAATGCATTCGGTCAACCCATGAAAGCACATCCTATCTATAGTACAGTGACACAAAGCATTCTAGAGGTTATGACGGAGTCCAACATTAGACGGTATATCGGTGTGACAGGAGGTTCATTATCCCTTAATGGTGATAAAAAAAGCATGGTCAATCGATTCGGCTCCACTGTGTTTGAGCTTCTTTTTTCTCGTATGATGAATGACAAAAAGAAAGAATGGATGGTCTTACTCCTTAACAAGCACATTGATTGGACAATGGTTCGCCTTCCTTTTGTGTTAGATAAGGACGAAAAACAACTTATTAAAGAGCATTTGACTGATATGCCTGGTTCAACCATTCGCAACGGAGATATTGCTACTTTTCTTCTTCAGCAGATTGATAATGATTCATATATACATAAGGCACCCTTTATCTCTAATTGACAAAAAGAGAGCGGTTGTTTAGTTCAATTTTTACGCCTTTTTTCATTTGCGACTCTTTTGTTCTTATTTTCTATCATTTGTACGGAATGAAGGTTTAAGACGTATCAGTTGTAAAGGGGACTTATCCGCTTTTTCGTTAAACTAAGAAGGAGAACAAAGGAGGAATGAGTTATGCCAAGAATTAACCCGTCTTTACACGGGGATACCCCTTTTCAACGCTTACTGGGGCACAATACATCTGTGATGCGTACGTGGTCTACACTAGGAGACGAGTTAGAACAAGATGGATATCTATCCGCTTCCCTAAAAGAACAAGTAAGACGTACATTAGCACAGAAAAATGGCTGCGCGTATTGTAAAGCGAAAGGAAAGCCTGACCCTGATACGTTTGATGAGAAAACATCGATTGCGATTGGATTTACTGAAGTCTTTCTATCCTATAAGAAAGATGCTATCCCTGACTTTGCTTATGATTTACTACGAGAACAATTCAACGAAGCGGAAATCAGCGAACTATTTGCCTTTTTGTGTTTCACTACCGCTCAGCAATACTTTGGTGCTCTCATGAACTTACAACCGTCTACTAAATAAATTCTAAAAAAACTTGGCTTATAGCCAAGTTTTTTACGTCAAAAGGGACACTAAATTCTCGTTATGTATTTTTTATCTCTTTTATAAGATGAGCTGCATCATATCCTACTCCCTGTAACAAAGCAGAGCCTCGTCGATGTTGCCAAGGCAATCCAATAAAATAGAACCCTTTAACAGAAGTGACACCCCGTTGATGAAGTACCTGGCCATTTGCATCTAAAATGCCTTCTATGTGTAGCCAAGGAAATGAAGACTTAAACCCTGTTGCCCATATAATGGTTTGAACAGTAAGTGATGTATGGTCTTCAAAAGTAATTTGATGGTCTTCTGCACCCATAACACGTGTTTTTATTATTACTTTTTTCTCCGAGACTGCTTGTTTTAATTCAAAGCCGAATATTGGGTCACCTTTTTTTCGAATGAGTCGACCGAGTATGGAATCTCGCGAAGCCTTTAGGATTCCAGCCTTGTCAAACCACCAAAAGATGCTTTTACGATATAGAGATAAGGGGAAGTAACGAAGAGGGGCACTAACGGCTAAATACGTTTCTCTATCTTTTGATAATTCAACTGCTATTTGCGCTCCACTGTTTCCTCCTCCTACAACTAATACATTCCCTTTCTTTAATTGGCTTGGGTGTTTATATTGTGAGGAATGAAGCTGATGTATTTCGGTTCCAATTTTCTTTGAAAAGGAAGGAATATAAGGTGTTTGAAAGGGTCCTGTAGCCACAACCACATTTTTAGCCATATACTCTTGTTGATTGGTTTGAATACGAAAAACATCTCCCATTTTCATCACTCGCTGAACGTCTTCATTAAATTGAATAGGTAAATGAAACGTATCGGCGTACGTTTTCAAGTACTGAACCACTTCATCTCGTGTTGGGAATTCATGTTCATTCCCGTCAAATGGAAGTCCTGGCAAAGAATTATACATACGCGGTGTAAATAAAACTAAGGAATCATACCGTTCTTTCCATGACTGACCAACTTCTTGCCCTTTCTCTAACAATAAAAACCGTTGGTTTTCCTTTTGTAAGTAATATCCAATAGCAAGTCCAGCTTGCCCTGCACCAATTACAATCGTATCATACATAGTCTCATCCCCCTTTTTATTTAAACTATATGAACATTCACTCATATTGATAGTTTACACAAAATCCCAATAAAAGCCAATAGATAAAGCAATTAATCAAAAGAGTACTTTTTCTTGTTAAGGGGTGGAATGAATGTATAATCAAATCTTTTATCAAAAAAAAGCGTGGCAATACGCCACACTTCTCTTTGTTTTCAATATAGATAGTCTGTTTTCACTTCTTATAGGAAATGAGAAATAACCGCAGATAAAAGATTGTTAATAAGGTGAACCGCAATAGAAGCTTCAATACGTTTGGTCTTTAGGTACACATAGCCAAGGGCATACCCCATGAACACGTAAATAACAAACCCCATAATCGAAAATCCTGCGACTAAGTGAAGGCACCCGAATAATAGGGCACTAGCGTGTAAACCAATACGTTGATGATTTGCAAATAAGCGGCCTAACATGGCATGACGGAAGACAAACTCTTCAATGAAAGGCGCTAGTACGACCACATACAGAAAGCCAAATACTTGAAAGTGGGTCATAAAGCTATCAAGCGCTTCCTGGTTTGCGGTTGAGGCTTGCGGGTCTACTCCAATTAATTTACACACAATAACAGCCAGTGTAGATAGCACCATTTTTAACAGCAAACAAGCAATTCCATACCAACCGTCTTTTAATTTGATTTGAATTTTACGAGGCGTGAACCATTTGGTTTTGTACACAAACCATAAAACAAGCGCAATACGAAGGACTTGCATCAAGAAACTTGCATACCCTTCAAGGGTTGTTTCATGTTTAATGAATGAGCCAAAACTATGGTAAGGTCCTCCATCGAGATGAAGACCTGACACGTACAAGCCGTACGCCACGAATTTTGGCAACACAAATAGACTGGCAATATAGCCGATTATTATCCAAAGATAAGGATTTTTTAACAGTTTTCTCAAGATGAGCACTCCTTCATGATGATTTACAATGTATGGTTGCGTGTTATCGTTGGGAAAAAAGTGAAAATTACCTTTATATTGGATACTTGTTTCTGAGAAAAGAAGGCACGTGTAAGAGAAGAAGAGATGATGAGGAGATAAAAAGGTAAAAAGACAAAAGGATAAAAAGACAAAAAACCTTCCTACAGTAAAAGAGGAACCTTATTTCATTTCATTTTATTTCTACTTCACTTCATTTCATTTAACTTCATTTTATTTCTGTTCATGTAAAGGGAATGTTTTTAAGGATTTTTAGAAGAAGAAGGATGTTTACTTGCTTACATGATTCTTTTCATAATCATCCATAATGGTTTCAATTTTACTTACGCGAGGTAACCGAGCGGACAAGGCGCACAGCATTTCATAAGAAATCGTGTCGTTCCATTTCTCCCACTCGTCCATCGTAATGTCTTCTTGTCCTTGTTTTCCTAGTAAAACAACGTCACTTCCAACCGCTACTTCTTCGGTGCACCGAATCATAAGTTGGTCCATGCAGATGCGGCCAACAATTTTAGCGCGTTTTCCATTTACTAAGACTTCGCCATCTCGTCCATGACGGCGCAAGATGCCGTCCGCGTATCCGATAGGGACCGTTGCTATCCATTCGTCTTGTTCACAGGTGTACGTCGCCCCGTATCCAATGCTTTCACCTTTGGTGACTCTCTTGCAGTGACTAATGGTGCTGACGACGGATAAAGCAGGTCGTAGTGAAATTGTAGGGGTTACATCAGAAGAGGGGGTATGTCCGTAAAGGGAAATACCAAGACGCACGGCATCGTCATGTTGAGATGGGTAGCTATAGGTGTGGGCGCTGTTGGACGAATGGAATAAAAGGTAATCTCCTTTGGATTCCTCATTTTGTTGATGTTTGTTCCATATTTCTTTTTGTCTTCGTTCTTCTACGAACGGGGCATACGATTGATTTACCCATGTTAGCCAAGCATCTTGTTTACGTATTTCCTTTTTCTTGTAGGTACGAAGAATTTCATCTTTAATACGTTTCCATGCGTAAAATTGATATTGATAGTGAGAGCTTCTAGCTTCATCTGCGGTAGCAAAGTGAGTAAATACACCAGTTAGGACAAGGTGAGGGTTTTTATTTAGCATTTCAACAATTGTTTCTACGTCGTCTTCTTTTACTCCAAGGCGATTCATACCCGTATCTACTTTTAAATGAACGGAAAGCGGTTGAGACAATTCGACTTGTTCTATCCACTCTTCTTGAAAAATGGTCAGTGTGATGTCATAGTCTGCTGCGAGTTCTGCATAACGAGGCGATGTCCACCCTAAGACAAGAATAGGACGTTCGACATTTGTTTGACGTAAGACAAGGGCTTCATCTAGTGTGGCGACCGCAAACCCGTCCACATGTTCATGACGCTCTAGGTATGTTGCGACTTCGCGCATACCGTGTCCGTACGCATTCGCTTTTACTACAGCTATGACAGGCTTGTTTACTTGTTTCTTCGTTTCTCGGTAGTTATGTGCAATGGCATCTACATCGACAATGACTTTTGAATCTCGGTACATGTCTTTCTCTCCTTATGACTGCGTTTGATGATGTAACAATTCTTCAACCTGTTCAATGAGTTCTTCAATTCCGTCTCCAAGTAAGTCCGCTTGAATATTTTCGTTTGCGTCTAAAATCAGCATTTGCGTACCTGTAATGTGCTGAATCGCACGAAGCTTGTATTCTTTTCCTAATTTCTTTTCAAAGACGACTTTACTGCTTGTTGGGTACTCTGTGATATCGTAAAGTTTTTCGTATTCACGAACGACAGGCATGTTAATGGAGAATACCGCATTTTCATCGCCATCATCTTTGACCCATAGCCATTTGCGTTCGCCTTTTTCGTTTTCCATTTCATAATAAAAGGCATCCACAAAATCATTTTCCATGCGACGTTCCCACTCTAATTCAATATGTTCTTTTTTATGAACACTTTTAACTGTCCATGTATTGTCTTGTAGTTGCAGTGTGTGGTTCACATGAAAAGGTTGTTCCTTAAAGGGTAAGCTAAATTCAGATTTTCGAATGTACTCAGAAAAAGCGTGCTCTTGTTTTAATCCATCGCCTTTTTGAACGTCTTTCATGGGCTTTTTTTCTTGTTGAAGGGTTTTATATTCTGTTTCATTCAAAAACGCATGTAGGACGTTTTGACGCACGACTGTGTGTACCTTAAACGATTGGAAGCAAAATTCACAGTCCATTTTCTCAACAGGTACTTTACTTAATGGAGAGGCATCGCCAATCATGACAAATTCATGGTCACCTTCCGCTTGAGTGGGATGGGTTTGTTCTGTTACAAATCGATTTTGTTTTTCACAATGAGGACACGTAGTTTGTCCGAAATATGCTATCATGCTTCATTCCTCCATGTTTTCTTTACTACTTTTTCGAGCCATCTTTTACAAGACGTTCGAAGCGGTTCATAATCGCCTAAAGGTTCAACCGTTGCGGTGCGCATGCCGAGCTTTTGCCCGCACCATACATCAGTAAACAGTTGGTCACCTAAAAAGAGAGCGGTCTCTGTGTTTAATCCGCGCTGTATGACTTCACGTTCAATTTTTTTATGAGACGGCTTGTTGCACTTGGCATAGCCCACTAGTGAACAAGCATCGGTAAACGGTTGAATCCGTGCTTGGTGGTTGTTGGACACAATGATAAGTCCCACACCGACTGCTTCAATCGAGCGGTACCAGTTGATAAAGGTCTCGTCAGGTCCTTCGTTCCAACCTGCAAGTGTTCCATCTAAATCTGATAAAATAAATTTAATCTTTTGTTCTGTACACCACGCGGGCGTAATATCCGTGTAGTGTGTAAACGTATAGGTCGGTTTCCATTTTTCCATATCATCACCCGTACTTTTTTTGAAAGAAAAAAGAAAAAACCTTTATGAGAAAGGGTTTTGTCAAAAAAAATCAAATAAAGGAGCGAATATGCGACGCTATTGGGTTTTGTGTCTCAACTTCAATAGATAATGCGTATAGAATGATTACGTATGGTTGTTTGACGTTTCTTCCCACCTATGTGTCGATTGGAGTACAAGCGGAATAAATCTTCACGTATCCTCACGTATCTTTTTGCATCTTCACGAATCATTGTGTATCTTCACATATCCTCACGTATCCTCCATTATTTTTGAGTATTTCTGAGTATCTTGAGGTTATATTTTTACGTACCTTTGACACTCTTTTTTACAGCCCGTCACCCCATTGGTGAGCGGGCTATACTGACCTTTGCAATCCATTTTTAGTACTTATCGTTTAAAACGTATGGATTCTAACCTATCCCTTACAAGAAAGCTGGTGTTCGGATGATTTCTCAACCACTCATCCCTGCAATTCGCAACATGAAAGAATTTGAACGTTTACTTCGCTCAGATTATGAATATCTGACTCTATTACATACACATCTATCCCACGTGCAAAGCATTGTGAAGCTTGCTCATCAAAATGGAAAGAAAATCGTCCTTCACATGGATATGATAGACGGCTTAAAAAGCGATGAACAAGCGACAGAGTACATTTGCCAAACCGTTCGCCCTGACGGAATTATTTCAACCAAAAAACAAGTCATTTTAACTGCGAAGAAAAAAGGGATGCTGACGATTCAACGCTTGTTTCTTATTGACCGCTTGGCACTGGAACATGGATTAGAACTTATCGAGAAAACTAATCCTGATTACATTGAACTTCTTCCTGGTGTGGCACCCTCTGTCATCGGAGAAGTAAAAGAACGTACGAACATTCCGCTTATCGCAGGAGGACTCATTCAAGAACCTCACCAAGTAAAAGAAGCCATTGGAGCAGGCGCCATCTCAGTTTCCACCAGTGCTAAAGCGCTGTGGTGAAAAAAATTATAAAAAATTAAATATTTTAAAAAGGAAAGCGTTTTAAAAAAATGAATTATTTAGTTGAAAACGTTTTCAATTTCAGTATACTAAGAGCGTACAAAACAAGTTAATATCTGTCGGAGACGAGGAGAGACATGCGTTTGGAGGTGCCTAGTATTAGTGTGGCATTCCGTCGTATGTCTCTTTTCGCCATCGTTTTACACACCACAGTTAGTTTATTACATAAAGGGGATGGGAAATATGGATATCTTTTTAGGTGAATTTATTGGGACAATGGTTCTCATTATTTTAGGAGCGGGCGTTTGTGCGAACGTCAACTTAAAGAAAACCTTCGCTAATGGAGGCGGTTGGATAGTCGTCGCGTTAGGTTGGGGATTTGCAGTTGCATTTGGGGTTTATATTTCAAGCTTTTTTGGAAGCGGCGGACATTTAAATCCTGCAGTGACCCTAGCGGCAGCGGTATCAGGTAGTCTAGCTTGGTCAAGCGTTCCGCTTTACATCGGCTCTCAGTTATTAGGTGCCATTGTCGGAGCAGTGTTTGTGTATATCTTCTTTTTCCCTCACTGGGAAGAAACAGAAGACCCTGGTACAAAATTAGGAGTATTCGCTACATCACCAGCTATTAAACACACACCTGCGAACTTCTTAAGTGAAATGATGGGTACGATGTTCTTAGTATTTGGCTTAAATGCAATTGGCTTAAATGATTTTGCAAACGGATTAAATCCATTAATCGTTGGATTCTTCATTACAGCTATTGGTTTATCACTAGGTGGAACAACAGGGTATGCGATTAACCCTGCACGTGACTTAGGTCCACGTATCGCTCATGCGATTTTACCGATTCGCGGAAAAGGCGGTTCGGATTGGGGTTATTCATGGATACCAGTCCTTGCGCCATTAACAGGTGCCGTACTTGCTTCACTTTTATTCCAATTAGCATTTTAATCAACTCTTTTTGAAATCTGCGAGATAGAGAGGTAAGCGCTCTTACTTCTTTCCTTAAAAATCCTTGTAGATGAAAATGGTTGCAATTGTGAACGAAAATTGAACAAAAAAGAAAGAAAAAATCAAAAATCACAAAAGAAAAAGAGAGCGCCCAACCTATCCACGTGTCCAAATGTGGTATAAAAGGAAATTGAGCGCTCTTTTTCATCATCGTTCGTTATGTATCTATGTATGTATTCCGAATGCGCTGATGAAAAGTAGAGAAGTAACATCCATTAGCTTAATGGATTCATTACATATAGAACAATAGAACAAGAATCAAAAAAAGAGAGACTGATAGGCGTTTATACGTCTACGTGTTATCAGTTTTCGTATGTGTCATTTATGTTTATTTTGGCTTACTTATTTGAGGAGGAATTTTGTATGACTAAAAAATATGTATTGGCTTTAGACCAAGGAACAACAAGTTCTCGTGCCATTTTATTTAATAAAGAGGGACATATTGTAGGCGTGGACCAACGTGAGTTCACACAGTTTTTCCCGAAACCAGGTTGGGTAGAGCATGATGCAATGGAAATCTATGCGTCTATCTTATCGGTGATGTCTAGTGTAACGTCTAAACACAACATCTCGTATCGTGATATTGCTTCTATCGGAATTACCAATCAACGTGAAACAGCGGTTGTATGGGATAAACACACAGGTGCACCGATTTACAACGCAATTGTGTGGCAATCTCGCCAAACCGATGGAATTTGCAACGACTTAAAAGCAAGAGGCTACAATGACTTATTTAAAGAAAAAACAGGCTTACTGATTGATGCGTATTTCTCAGGTACCAAAGTGAAATGGATTCTAGATAACGTGGAAGGCGCACGTGAAAAAGCAGAGCGAGGCGACTTACTGTTCGGAACGATTGATACGTGGTTGATTTGGAAACTATCGGGCGGCCAAGCGCACGTAACCGACTATTCCAACGCTTCTCGTACGTTAATGTACAACATTTACGATTTAAAATGGGACGCAGAGCTACTTGAATTGTTAACAGTTCCTGCATCGATGTTACCTGAAGTGAAATCAAGTTCTGAAGTGTACACGCATACACACCCTGACATTTTCGGAGAAGTTTCTCTTCCAATCGCAGGTATTGCAGGTGACCAACAAGCTGCGCTATTCGGTCAAGCATGTTTTGAAGAAGGCATGGCGAAAAACACGTATGGTACAGGTTGCTTCATGTTAATGAACACAGGTGAAAAAGCCGTGAAATCAGAAAACGGACTACTTACTACCATTGCATGGGGATTAGACGGAAAAGTAGAATATGCGCTTGAAGGAAGTATTTTCGTAGCTGGTTCTGCGATTCAATGGCTACGTGATGGTATGCGTATGATTAAAAACGCTCCTGAAAGTGAAGTTTACGCATCTCGCGTGTCTTCAACAGACGGCGTATACGTGGTACCTGCATTTGTGGGACTTGGCACACCGTACTGGGAAAGTAATGTACGCGGAGCATCATTTGGCTTAACACGCGGAACAACGAAAGAACACTTCATCCGTGCGACGCTTGAAAGCTTAGCGTACCAAACAAAAGATGTGTTAACTGCAATGGAAGCTGATTCAGGTATCGAATTAAAAACACTTCACGTTGATGGAGGCGCTGTGAAAAATAATTTCTTAATGCAATTCCAAAGTGATATTCTTGGCAAAATCGTTGAGCGACCTGAAGTAAACGAAACAACTGCATTAGGTGCTGCATATTTAGCAGGATTAGCCGTAGGTTTTTGGAAGGATAAAGAAGAAATCTCTCGAAACTGGAATATAGATAAAACATTCTCAGCGGATATGACAGAAGAAACGCGTCAAAAGTTGTATGAAGGATGGACAAAAGCGATTAAAGCGACTATTACGTTCCAGTAATTCTTGGAGGACACACACCGTCGTTACGCTTATCGACCTTGCTATCCATTCTTTGTCCAATGAATCCTTAAAATAGACAAGTTAATAGCAGGTGCAGGAGAGACGGAGAACCGCAAAACGACACGTTCATAAACAGGACGTGCGCTTTGTGGTTCTCTTTTTACTTGCTTCTCTTTCAATGATTCGCGCTAGACGATTTGTTCTAAAAGAAGGTACGCGCAAACATACAAACATACATATGAAATCATTGGTTTCATTTCTGACGAACAATGGTATGGATTTCTACCATGTGAGAACGTTTTATGTAGACGTTTCCTACGTTCATTCCACTTTATTTCACTTTATTTTATTGTTTTTTTACTTCATTTCATTTTATTTCATTTAACTTTACTTCATTTCACTTTATTTTACATGACATAAGACCGAATTTCGCTTTACCCGTTCATAATGTACACGCGGGAAATGAGGAAGGAAGGTATGTAATAAAGAGACTGATTCAAAAATAACCAGTCTGTATTTTATGGCAAAATGCCACCTATTAAAAAGGAGAGATAGATAATGAATAGACAGAAACAACTTGAAGCGTTAAAAAGCCAAACATTTGATACATTGGTACTTGGAGGCGGGATTACAGGCGTAGGGATTGCGTTAGATGCACAATCACGTGGTATTAACACCGCACTAATCGAAATGCAGGATTTTGCTGCAGGTACATCTAGCCGTTCCACCAAACTTGTTCACGGTGGATTACGTTACTTAAAACAAATGCAAATCGGTGTAGTAGCTGAAGTAGGGAAAGAACGTGCAATTGTGTATGAAAATGCGCCTCATGTAACAAACCCTGAATGGATGTTACTTCCGATGATTAAAGGCGGTACATTTGGTCCTTTCACGACAGGCATCGGCTTACGCGTGTATGATTTCTTAGCAGGTGTTAAAAAATCTGAACGTCGTAAAATGTTATCGAAAAAAGAAGCACTTGAAAAAGAACCGCTTTTAGTGAAAGACACATTGAAGGGCGCAGGCTACTATGTAGAATACAAAACCGATGATGCTCGTTTAACGCTTGAAGTAGCGAAAAAGGCAAGCGAATACGGTGCAACTCTTGCGAACTATGTAAAAGCAAACGACTTTATCTATGAAGATGGCAAAGTAGTCGGCGTTCAAGCAGAAGACCTTGTATCAGGCGAGAAATTTGAAATTCGTGCAAAAGAAGTGGTCAATGCGACGGGTATTTGGGTAGACGGCTTACGTGCAAAAGATGGTTCATTAAAAGGAAAGAAATTATTCCACACAAAAGGTGTTCACTTAGTCTTTGACCAAAGCGTATTCCCACTTAAAAATGCTGTATACTTCGATACACCTGACAAACGTATGGTGTTCGCTATCCCACGTGCGGGTAAAACATACTTAGGAACAACGGATACCAAATACGAAGGGGATTTATTTAACCCTCAAATGACAGATGAAGACCGCGACTACTTATTAAACACAGTAGGTCTTGTGTTCCCAACGGTTACATTAACAAAAGACGACATTGAATCTCACTGGGCAGGCGTTCGTCCACTTATCTATGAAGAAGGCAAAAAAGAGTCTGAAATCTCTCGTAAGGACGAAATCTTCTTCTCAGATACAGGTCTTATCACCATTGCAGGCGGCAAGTTAACAGGGTACCGTAAAATGGCGGAAAAAACCGTTGATGAGTTAGCAAAACGTCTAAACGTAAATGTGAAAACAAAAACTGCTACTATCATCTTATCAGGTGGAGATGTAGGTGGTTCTGCAGGTTTTGACGCATTCGTTGAACGCGAAATCAAAAACGGAGAAGAACTAGGCTTCACGCACGAAGAAGCATCTCGTTTAGTTCACCGCTACGGTTCAAACGTCACTCAATTATTTAACATCGCAAAAGTACACGGTGAGAAAGCGAAAACACACAATCTATCTCTTGAAGCATATGTAAGTCTTGTGTACGGTTTAAATGAAGAAATGGTACGTACACCGCTTGATTACTTTATGCGCCGTACGAGTTCTTTACTGTTCGATAAAGCATGGGCACTCAAACACAAAGAAGCAGTTATCACATACATGAATGACCACTTAGAGTGGAACGCAGAAACCAAAACACGTTTAGTGAAAGAACTTGAGGACATGATTGCTACGCTGTAAAAACAAATTTGTTAAAAACATATGTTTTTCAAAAGCTCTTTCTGGAAAATGTTGCTTTTTCTCTTTATGCTAGAGAGAGGCACCATGTTTTAGAAGGAGCTTTTTTTATTCTGACAGGTACAAATGATAGGTATAGGTATAACTCACGCATAGACTTTGACCTAAGCATAGACGCTTTACGCTTTTATAAAACAGCGGGTTGTTTTCAGTCGTCACAAAAACCCCTGTTTCTAAACCACTCAAAAGGAGCGAAAGACATGAAAGTAGACTATTTATTTGTTCAGTACCAACAAGAACGAAATGGCGTGGGCTATCGCTATTTTGCAGATGAAACAGAAGAAGGTGTGACGGTTCGAACCTACTACAATATTCTTCCCGTCTTACAGCACTACGGGAAAGAAGGATGGCATTTTAGCGGTTGGGACAATGGGCGTTTGCTTTTTAAACGAAAGGTGCCGACGAATGCTCCTCATGAGTCTGACAGCACTCAACTCCCACTTGTAGATTACTTGTTTGTAAAGTATGTCCAAGAACAGGGTGGCTACCGCTTTTACGAAAAACAAGAAGACGAGGGAATTGTTCTACAAAACTATAAAAAAATTCTCCCTGTCCTTACGCACTACGGAGAAGAAGGATGGTCATTTATTTGCTGGGACCACGGGCGGCTTCTGTTTTCTCGTGAACAAGTTTCTTGACTGATTGCAAAGGTCATGTCTACTGAATGTGTACATGACCTTTTTTTTGATGAACCTTGGAGTTCATACATACTCGGGCTTACAATAAAGAAAAGAGTTTCATGTACACAAAGTAGAAAGGAGACTGAGGTGAATCATGACAGGGCGAGACACCACTTTTGCAATGGACGGACAGACAGGTCATTTTCTTGTCTCAAGCAATGAAATGATAGTAGAATGGGAACCGCGTTTTAATGTACTGGAAACTTATTACGTCACAAGCGAATGGAGTTTTAATAACGAACTATTGAAACTAGACGTTGAAGGGAAGGATGCACGCCCCTTTTTAAAGGATGCTAGTCACCCCTTACATAGTCTCCTTAAAGATGCTCATTCACATCACCACGGTGTCATGATGTACGAACGACTATAACCACAAGCAAACATTGGTACACCTATAAGGCACGAAGAAAGGAACTACCTCATGAAAAAAAGCATCACAGGTCTTGCACTATTTCTCCTTAGTGTTGTTATATACATTTTTGGTGTGTTAAGTACTTTTGATAACAACTCAAACTTCTTTTGGCTTTATCTAATTTCCGTTTCGTTATCTATATTAAGTTTGGTTTTCTCATGGCGAAGCGGAATGGATTGGGTACGAACACTTAGTTGTTTAGCAAATGGATTATTTCTTTTTGTAATCATGGTACTTCCCATTTGTTTGTATCTATGGGTTGAAAAACTACGTTACATATTTTAAGAAATCAATTATCAAAGGAGGTAGACGTTATGAAACTAGGTATATCAGGCATTATCTTATTTGTTTTTAGTGCTATTCTATACGGAATTTGGTCATTGAGTAATAGCGGACTAGTCTATGAATACGGCTATCCTGTTTCCATCGTTGGTGCTGTCGTCGGATTTTTTGTCTCATGGCGAAGCAATGTTCGATGGATGTCTGTAGTTGGGGCGTTTGGGTGCATAGCCGTATTAGTCGTTGCCGTGTTGTTTCCCGTTTTAATGAGTCTTATTTGGAAACCAATTCCGTAATGGAAAGGAGACCAATCCATGAATCTACAAAACAAAGATAAAAAACAGACACCTGAAGAAAAACTAACCCTAGCGGTTCCGTCTCGTTCCTATGACCACTTGTGTTCCTGCAGTGAAGGGAACGCTTCACGCAAGATACATACTTATGATGGTATCCGCTATCTGTGCGAGAATTGTTTTTCTCGTTATCAATCAAAGGTATCTTCATTTGTAGAAAAATATAAGTAATGACTTAGTGAATAAAACGAGGGAATAGCGTATCCGTTACTCGTTCAATTGAAGTAGTCAAAAGATGTTACGCATCGCAACAAAAAAAGTCCTACCGATGGCAGGACTTTTCTTTTTAATTTGTTTGCTTTGCTTCTCTTGCTTTTTTAAGCGTTTGTTTAAATAAAACGTCCATTTCCTGTTTAGACATATTCATTTTTTTCGCTTCGTGTTCAAACCCCTCTCGTAGCAGGTCTTCATCCATAATGGATTCTAACCCTCTAAACATGTATTGGGCATTATCCTTAACGTCATATGTTTTGAGTGATGCGACTTCTTCACTTTTTTGGGATAAACCATGAAATAAAAGTACACCCATTTCAAAGCTTACCGTTTCTACGTCCTCTGGATTCATCATTGTCATTAATGTCATCTTATTTTCCTACTTTCTTTTTTGTGTTTTGTTTATTCCTTTTTACTTTCTACTAAATCTTCAATAGCCTGTTCGATTGAATCAAAGTATTTCTTCCCTGAAAAATGAACAGTAGCGGATGTGCTTCTTTCGCACTCGAATATAAATTTACCCGCGTTTTTTGGTACACTCTCAATTACTAACATCTCGCGTTTGTATTCTTCCAAGTATTTAATCGTTCCGTGTGGGTATTTATCTATATGGTATCTTTCATAAATGCCCCTTGTTTTCTTAGGCAGAGCCCTTAGCACGACACCATGTGACACCATGATTTTTTCAAGTTCTTTTATATCCATTCTACTTTCCTCCAATGCATAGTATGTTTTGATGAATAACTGATTACAGTATAAGTCAATTATCAAAGTGTTGATAAAAAATACCTATGTTTACAAGTCATCCTCATTGTGCAAAAGACGTTTTGCTCGTTCGTACCATTGGTTCCCTTCGTATTTTGAATAGGAAACAATCTCTTGTAAGACTTGTTTGTATTCCTTTACAGTTTCTTTTTCTTGTTGCAGCTCCGCTTCATGTTTTTCTTTTAAACGTTTAATTAATAATTTTAAGTCATCTACTTCTTCGCACTTGTCACATTTTATGTCCGTTATTGGGGGATTTGTATATAGTTGCATCCCGCAAGACATACAGTTTGTTGGTACACTCATTGGTTTCTCTCCTTTTGCGATAGATTCTTTTCTCATGCCTTTTTATTATAATAGGTATGTGAAAAAATGGTAATAAACAAAAGAGTTTGTGTACATGAGTTTTCTTTATTCATTTATAGAGCTCTGCAATAGGATGTTTCGTATGATTCATGAAGTGCCCGATAGATTCATACACTACTAAAAAGGAGGAAGTTTTATATGTATATAACCACTATAGGATTCCATAACGGCGATTTTGAAGTAGAAGTGGTCATTTGTGATACCTCTCGTACCAAGGAAGAGGCTGACAAAGTAGGGGAAACGTCTCTTTTTGACCATGCGCTTTTGTTAGAAAGCGCCCTTGTCCTTGAAGGGGGAGGGAAAGTTAAAGCCGTTCCCAAAGACCGAGTGACTGAATACCAATTCCGTCTTTGTGAGAATCGAGCTCAAATCCATGCTGAAAACCGTGTTGTAGAGGATTCGGATTATAAACATATTTCATGGGATGAAGCCATTGCTTATTTAAAGAGAACTTTTCCTGGTCGCGAAGTATTTGAACTAGAATCTTATTATCATGGTGTGTATGAGGGAGAATTCCTTACAGCCATTCAAAGCCCATAAGCACATAACCAGCGGACGACTATTACAGGTCATCCGCTATTTTTCTTTTAGCAAGATAAATGTATTTGAGCGGTGAAAGCTTTGTAACACAACAATGTATGAAATTCATAAAGACAAAGTTAACTTAATACATTACTAAAAAGGAGGGAGTTTTATATGTATATAACCACTATAGGTTTTCGTAATGACAATTTCGAAGTAGAAGTGGCGATTTGTGATACCTCCCGTACAAAAGAAGAAGCTGATAAAGTAGGTAAAACATCTCTTTTTAAACGTGTCTTCATGTTAGAAAGAGTTCTTCTCCTTGATAGAAAGGGCGCGTTTAAATTCATTTCAAAAGACCTAACGTCTAAGTACCAGTTCCGTCTTTATGATAATATTACTCAACTTCAGAAAGAAAACGAAAGTGCAGAAAAATTAAACTACAAGCTCATCTCATGGAATGAAGCCATTTGGTTTTTAGAGAAAAAATTCCCTAATCTCGAAGTATTTGAATTAGAATCGTGTTATCACCGTGTTTACAAAGGAGAGTTCCTAACAGTTAATCAAGAATAAAAAATAGCGGATACCTATTATAGGGTATCCGCTATTTTTTATTCTTTTTATAAGGTAGATGTAATAAAGTACAAGTGGAAATCCAAAATTTCCAATGGAATTTTTATCTTTTCTCAAAGGTAGATGTGAACGAATAGAAAAACTATGTACTATCCATTTGTATTTTCATCTTTTTCATAAGGTAAATGTAAACGAACATAATATGCCCATCTTCATCTTCTTTAGTATTTTTATCTTTTTAATAAGTCAGATGTAAAAGTGGATACCTAAAATAAATTAGACAATAATTAGTTTTTTATCTTTCCTGTAAGGTAGATGTATAAACGCGAGAAACGTTAAAAGCGAAAAAAATTGTTTTTTATCTTTTCTCAAAGGTAGATGTGAAACTTCTTTTATTAGGTTGAATTTTAACCCCATATTTTTATCTTTTCTACAAGATAAATGTAAACTCTATTTTTATAGAGAACCTCGATAAAACATTAGATTTTCCATCTTTTTAATAAGGTAGATGTATCACTCAAATACAAGCAATAAACTTATCTTTCCTATTCACTAGTCAATTTTACCATTTTAAAAAGAAGATTGCACGCAAACTACTTCGTTCCTTATTGGTCACTCCTTTTGTAAAGTGTACCATTATTTTTTAAAGGAAGCTGCTAAAGACGCTTGGCTCCATTCAAGAAAATGAGAAGTCTATTTCGTAACTTAGGCAAAACAAAAAGACAGCATGTTTCTGCTGCCTTCGCTGACTTTTCTTTTCATTAAGGTAAGTGTATGAATAAATGTGTGGCATAAACAAAGATAAGACATTTTTATCTTTTTATAAGGTAGATGTAAAACTGTAGACGCCCAAAATGAAGTTGACAATAACTAATTTTTATCTTTTCGACAAGTCAGATGTAAACGTAATTCGATAAGTTGTTTCGAGGTTTATAATATTTCTATCTTTCCTGTAAGGTAGATGTAAAAAGTGACGTTGTAAATGTCAGGAATTCCTTGATTTTTATCTTGTCAACAAGGTAATTGTCGTACTAGCGATGAAGCTCATCTTTTTACATTATAACAACAATTTTATTAACTTTCCACAAGTTACATTTTGGAATGATAAGAGAGAGAGTTGTTTTGTCGCTAAAAAAATAAAAAGAAAACAAATAAAGCACGTAGGTTCCTACGCGCTTTATTTTACTTTAATAATTACTGTATAATGTCCATCTCCTTGTTCCCAATGTGCTGAAATACTATATACATACGTCCCTTTTTTACTTGGAAGGGTAATGATTCCATCTCTTACGTGAACGGGTGTTGATTCTTTATCACCAGTGTATTGAAAAACGGAGAGTGACCCTTTTTGTGGTTTCTTATCAAAAAACAGGGTCATGTATTGTTTCGGTGACACCTCGGCAGGTTCTTGCTCATGTCCCATTTCCAAAGGAGAGGCAAAAGCTTTATCTACACAACTTCCTGACAGCAAACCGCTCCAACAATACGAACCTTCTGTTACAGGTATATTCATTTTGTTTACGGACACATGGGGAGTAGGAGGGTGTGAAGAAAAGAAAGAACTTTTCCAAAGAATTGCTACTACAAGTAAAGCGACAACTATTCCCCCTAAAATAACTGCTCTTTTTTTCATTTTTTGTCTCCCTATTTTAAATAAAAAAATTAGGATAGATTATGTCCATGATGACTTATTTTTCATCTTTAAATTTTAATCCCAATTCTTCTTTACGCTTCATCAGTCTTTCATACATTTTTTCAGGACCTTCATACAGTATATATTCTTCTAAAGGTGTTTCAGCACGTTTTTTTATCTCTTCTAAAAATTCATCTTCATTCGTATTTTTGTGTGTCATGTTATCACTCCTTGTTTTTTCCTTTACCGAACTATTCGTCACTTACAAACCTTTTCCTTTTGTTTTCTTTGCAAAATACAAACTCGAAAAAAGGACAGTTCCTCAAAATCAGAAGTTTTTGTAAAAGAATCATGTGAAATATGAAAAAAGGCAAGGGAAAAAATAATATACAAGAAGATAGTTGCACCTTTCTGGAAAACTAAACCAATCTTTGCTAAAATGATGTGTAGAAGTCACGAAATGACGAATTTTAAATAATTGAGTTGTTATCTTTCAACCCTAAATAGAGGGGAAAGAAGAGGCATCTTCCTTCTTTTTAGAGAAAATGCCCTTTGATTTTAAACAAAACCCTAATGTATCAAGGGTTTGTGGGGTTTTAATAAAAAAAGACAAAACATAGGGCAACCCTTGGTGCAGCAAGGTCGAGAAAACGAAAACCCTTGTGTATCAAGCGGTTTACATCTAACTTATAGTAAAGATAAAAATAACGGCAAGCCGAACGGCGGGGTCTACTCTCCGTTTACACCTAACTTATAGTAAAGATAAAAATCTTATTGAGGAATTGGAACAAACGGAACGAAAGAGGTTTACACCTAACTTATAGCAAAGATAAAAATTCTTACACTTCCTCTAGGGTAATTGACACGGTGGTTTACATCTACCTTATCGAAAAGATAAAAATCCAAATGTTTCATCGACTATTCGTTGGACTTCATACTTTTACATCTATCTTATAGACAAGATAAAAATCTTTTGAATCTTTTTCCATTCTACGCTTGGCACGTTTACATCTACCTTATGAAAAGGATAAACACTCACATCGAGAGAAAGGAATCCATCAACATGATAAAAAAAGGAATTGTTTTACTGTCACTTGCTCTACTTGTTACGGGTTGTTCCGAAGGCTCATCCACAACCTCTGCGTCTTCAAAAGACGTTATTCAAAAGGGAACGACCTTAACCAACCAACAGACTCTTGATACGTTTATCAAGCATGCACAAGAACATAAGGAAGACCATATACGTGTTATTCGTCATTACGGGAAACAAGCCTATGAGTATGGCAAGTGGCAAGAATTCGGTCTTATCAAAGAAAACGGAGAACCGATTAAAGGAAAAGTACCCGAAGGAAAAGTTACGTACGATTTAATGTATCGCTACGACAAACAAGCAAAACAAGGATGGATAGAAGTGAAATCCGATACGTCACAGTTTAAAGAATCTACTGAGTATCCCGCTATTATCGCAGACAACCAACAGTGTAGTCGGATTGACAAAGATTCTGAGCGGGGTTACTACCTTCTGACAGAATGTTTCCATCGGTGGGACTACGAACTTTTTCCGTTGTAGTATCCCATTCTCTTTATAATAAGTTTCATAGTTATGCAGGTAAAACCCCCATCTATTTTTAAGAGATGAGGGTTTTTTTGCCATGATTGCTATTTTTCTCTTATAATACGAAAGAAGAAAAAATTTACTCTATCTAGATAAAGAAAGGACGTCACATATATGACAACTATGACAAATAATACAAACCAAACATCAACGATTGCTTACGTAATTAAAAATATTCATTCAGGAGAATATCGTTGCTTAAATGCTTTTGGAGTTAAAGAATCATATTCTCGAAAGCTTATGAATGCGCATTTCCATGAGCTTCAATCAGAAGCAGAAATGGTAGTTAATAAGCTCAACGACATCTGTAAACGTATTGAATTTAAAGCGGTACCTGTTTCATTAACCGAATCTGAGTAAACTAATTAACCAATCCAACTAAAGAGTGACTCTTACACCAAGAGTCACTACTCATAATTCAAAGGAGAGAACACTATGTATTTTACTAATCCAACTCGAAAAGAATTAATTACAGTTATACACAATAATGTAGAACAAATGAGAGAAAATGTTGCAAAATTAAGAGAAAAAAGATGGTCTGAAAATCTGCGCGGTACACACACAATGCTGTTAGATGAAGACGAAATTAAAGCGGTAAAAGAGAACTACCCCGATGCTTTCATTTACCCTGCTGAAAAGGATAGTTACCTATATTACAAACCTTATATTTACGTAACGGAACACGAGCGTGAATTAAAATTTGAAGAAGGGCAATATACAGAATCATTAAACAGTGTACTAAATTAAGAAAAGAGGACGAAACAATGGAAAATACACTACTAGATGCAAACAGTTTTGATACTTGGACGAAAGAACTTCCTTCTTACAAAGAAGGGTTTAATGAACTACGTAAGCGACAATTAAAGGAATATCCACTGGATACGGATAACCCTCATGAGTTTGCTAAGTATGTATGGCAGTTTATTTACGACAATGAAGAAGAAATTGAACGCATTGTCCGTACGGTAGAAGAAATCCTGCAACAATTATAGAGAACAACAAGCGTTGGCATTTCGTGCTCAACGCTTTTTTCTTTTTCCTTGTTTTCTCTTTTATGTTTCTTTTACTTTTTCTCCTTATGTTGTTACAAAGGGCAGACGAGTTAAATAATGGAATTCGCTTATGGAGATATGATAATATAGGATAAACATCACAGGAGCATCCCTTAAAAGGAGTACAAAATGGATAAAAAACAAGCAGAAGATATTTATAACATTTTGAATTAATGGACGAGGAATCGCGTCGTCAATGTCAAGAGTATTATATGAGTCAAGGAGAGATGGAACTCGTTTCAATGATAAACGGGGATTTACCGCTTGATTCACTTAAAAAAAGAAACAAAGGAAGATTAAAAAACCAAAAATTAATCAAAAAAACGTACAAAAACAAAAACTAAAAGATACAAAAGAGGAGCAAAAAGACCTGATACATTCATCACTTAAGTTTTTAGAAGAATCAGATAGAAATAGAGTGAATGGATGGACGTCTCTTTTGCTGCGCCGAATAAAGCGAAAAAATTTCGAGAGTGATATTCAACTTGCTTCCCAAATTATCTATTTAAAAGCGCAAGAAGCACAAATTGCTATACCGATTGATAACATTGAAGATTATTTGAGGGAACATATGAAAATTATTCAGAAATGTCCGTCAGTCCTCAAACGGAAGCTAGAAAGTCCAACATTGGAAGAACTCTTACACCAACAGCAAAACAAAAATCATTCATAAAATGTAAACAAACATGTGAAACGAGGGAGATTATAGTGGGGAAAAATCAAGTGAAAGCAAAGCACAAACAAAGAGTATCTCAGTTTTTTGACCAACATCAAGGTAAAATTGACGAACTTTTTCAGGAAACCATTCGTGGTTTATATACTAGTTATTTAAGGAAAAAGAACCATCCCATACTTGACCAATATGATGAATTAGTGGACGTGGCGATTACGTTAATCCATAACCTTTCCACTTATACAGATGTACAAAAACGA
>Ga0105244_10000948_pt1 | contig 24356 bp, 24 predicted proteins | sample KBSM44metaG_FD_80423 | JGI IMG/M metagenome (GOLD analysis project Ga0105244, IMG submission 80423) | Miscanthus rhizosphere microbial communities from Kellogg Biological Station, Michigan, USA - KBS M4-4 metaG | ecosystem: Host-associated > Plants > Roots > Rhizosphere > Soil | place... | reverse complement strand
CGACGGGGATAAACGTGTAGACGGTATTCAATGGCAACGTAACGGCAAATCGGGCCATCTGGCCTGTGACGCGGTCGCTTTTGCCCATGCACTGCGCAGCGAGACGCAACTGGCCGATCTGCTGGGCTGTGAATTCGCCTGGAGCGCGCTCCACCGGGCGTGGCTGCCGACCCGCGATGAGTGTGGACGCAGCAGCGTGTCAGGCATCTATCTGGCGGGCGACGGTGCGGGAATCATGGGCGCAGACGCTGCTGAAATGGCCGGAGAACTGGCCGCGCTCGGGCTGCTGCAAGACATCGGTGTGGTGGCAGACACCGCCCGTGCCGACACGCTTAAAACTGCCTTGCGACGCATCGAACGCTTCCGCCACGGGCTGGAAACCGCGTTTCCGTTCCCTGAGGACTGGGCCGCCAACGTGGCGGATGACACGCTGGTGTGCCGCTGCGAAGAAGTCTCTGCAGGCGAGATTCGCCGTGCCGTGCAGGACGGTCATTGGGAGATCAACCGGGTCAAGGCCATGTGCCGGGTCGGTATGGGTCGCTGTCAGGGCCGGATGTGTGGCCTGGCCGCGGCCGAGATCATCGCCCGCGAGAGCGGCCGGTCCGTCGAGCACGTCGGCCGCCTGCGCGGTCAGGCACCGATCAAGCCGCTGCCCTTCGGTCTGGGGATGCAGCCCATGAAGAAGCAATCGGTGGAGACGCAACCATGAGCAGACTGATTGAAACCGATGCGATTGTCATCGGCGGCGGCATTGTCGGCGCCTCGGCAGCCTTGACGCTGGCCCTGAAGGGCAAGCGGGTCGCCTTGCTGGAACGCGATTTTTGCGGATCGCACTCCAGCGGTGTCAATTACGGCGGCGTGCGGCGTCAGGGCCGTCCGTTGTCGCAGTTGCCCTTGTCGCAAAGGGCGCATCAGATATGGGGCAACCTGCGTGAGCTGATCGGCATCGACGGCGAGTACCAGCGCTCGGGCCACCTCAAACTGGCGCGCAGCGAACAGGACATGAATGCCTTGCGCGCCTACGCCGAAGCCAGCCAGGGATTCGGCCTGGATTTGCAACTGCTTGATCGTGATCAGCTGCGCGCGCGTTATCCCTGGGCCGGCGATGTCGCTGTCGGTGCATCGCTGTGCGCCGACGACGGACACGCTAATCCACGTCTGGTATCGCCGGCCTTCGCCCGCGCTGCTCGTCGGGCAGGCGCACAGGTGTTCGAGCAGGCGCCGGTCAGTGAAGTCAGCCACGACGGCAACGTGTTCGTCGTCACCACCGCCAGCGGTCTGACACTGTGCGCCACTTGGCTGCTCAACTGCGCCGGGGCGTGGGCCGCAGCGCTGGCAGCACAATTCAACGAACCGGTGCCGATGTATTCAGGGCACCCGGCAATGCTGGTGACAGAACCGCTGCCGATGTTTATGGACGTCAGCACCGGTGTCGAAGGCGGCGGCATTTATGCCCGGCAAGTGGCTCGCGGCAATTGCGTTCTGGGCGGCGGACAAGGCTTTGCCCTCGACCCGGCACGCACCAGACCGGGACAGGCGGCGGTGCTGGATATCCTGCGCAACGCCGTCGAACTCTACCCGCCACTCGCCGGCGCTCAGGCCATTCGCACCTGGAGCGGCACCGAAGGCTATCTGCCGGACCGTGAACCGGTGCTGGGCCCAAGCCTGACCCGTCCAGGTCTGCTGCACGGCTTCGGCTTTGCCGGGGCAGGCTTTCAGATCGGTCCGGCAGCGGGTGAAGCGCTGGCCGAATGGGTCTGCGAAGGTGCCTCACGGATTTCGCTCGATGCGTTTTCCATCGGCCGCTTTCAGCAAATCGCCCTGCAAACCCCTGCCATCGAACTTGTTACGAACGTCATCCCATTGCACAGAGGAAGGTCGTCCCTATGAAAAGTACCAAACGTCTCGCCCTCACCGGGCTGTCCTGCCTGCCGCTGGCCGCCGCACTTCTGTCCACGCCTGTCATGGCCGAAACCACGCTGTACCTGGGCATGAACGGTGGGACCATGGAGCGCCTGTATGCCGATCAGGTGCTGCCGGCTTTCGAGAAGGCCAACAACGTCAAGGTGGTGATCGTGCCTGGCACATCGGCCGACATCCTCGCCAAGGTTCAGGCGAGTAAGGACAACCCGCAGATGCACGTCATCTTTCTCGACGACGGCATCATGTATCGGGCTATTTCCATGGGCCTGTGCGACACGCTGCAGCCCAGCGCCAGTCTGGCCGACCTGCCTGCCAAGGCCAAAATCAAGGAACAGGCAGCAGCCGTCAGCCTGGGCGTGACCGGCCTGGCCTACAACACACGGATGTTCAAGGAGCAGGGCTGGAGCGCGCCCACCTCGTGGATGGACCTGGCCGATAAACGTTTCAAGGACAAGGTGGTGTTCCAGTCACTGGCCTCCTCGACCTTCGGCCTGCATGGCTTTCTGATGTTCAACCGTATCCAGGGCGGCAGCGAGAAAGACGTCGAACCCGGCTTCAAGGCCTGGCCGAAGACCATCGGCCCGAACGTACTGGAATACATCGCCAGCTCGGCCAAGATCTCGGAAATGGTGCAGACCGACGAAGCCGCCCTGTTCCCGCTGACACCCACCCAGGTCACCGCGCTGAAGATCAAGGGTGTACCGGTGGAATATGCATCGCCCAAGGAAGGCGGCGTGGTGTTGAACGTGGCTGAATGTGCGATAGCCAATAACAACCAGCCGGAGCTGGCCCAGAAGCTGGCGGCCTACCTGCTGACACCAGAAGCACAGGCGCCTGCGCTGGAGTTCGGTGACCAGATCCCGTCGAACCCGAAAACCCCGACCACTGACAAGACACGCAGTCAGGTCGAGGCCATGGAGAAGTACCTGGAAACGGCGGTGACCATCGACTGGGATCAGGTCAATCAGATCCGTCCCGAGTGGAACGCACGCTGGAGCCGCAGCATCGAGCGCTAGAGGTCCATGGCGACGCCGAAAGGCATCGCCGTGCGTAAAAGACGCATGCTGATTGCCATCCGGCAAATTATTTCAACTTATTACCGTGCACGGGAGTCCCACCGTTACGCCCTCTTCTTCGGGCGCATTTTGACGGTGGTTCTTTCCCTATGAGTTTTATTGTCTGCATGGGCGTGCTTGGCGTGCTGTTGATGCTATTGGCGCTCACTTCCTCTTACCTGCGCTGGATGCCAGTGACCACATCGGCCGTGTGCTTGGGATTCGGCTTCGGCATCGGCCCAATGGGCCTGGATATCGTCGATCTGGATTTCGAGAAATCCTACGAGTGGCTGGAACGCCTGACCGAAGTGGCGGTGCTGTTTTCGCTGTTCGGTACGGGCATCAAGTTGCGCCTGCCCTTGCGCGGCAAAGCCTGGCATTCAGCCTATTGGCTGGCCGGGCCGGTGATGCTGGCGACCATCGCTGGCGTGACGGTCGCGGGGCACTACATCATTGGCCTGGACTGGGGCGTGTCGTTGTTGCTCGGCGCGATGCTGTCGCCGACGGACCCGGTACTGGCCGGGATGGTCCAGGTCAACAATGCCCGGGATCAGGACCGCCTGCGCTTCGGCCTGTCCGGCGAAGCGGGCCTCAACGACGGAACCGCGTTTCCATTCGTGATTTTTGCCTTGCTGTACCTGAGTTCCGGGGGCGCGATGGGCGACTGGGTCCAGGGATGGCTGATCAAGGATTTGATCTGGGCGGTGCCGGCCGGTCTGTTGATTGGTTACGGGATGGGCCGCGGGGTCGGCCATCTGATGATCTTTCTGCGCATCAAGAACGCCGACAGCACCACCTCGCCCAATGACTTTCTGGCGCTGGCACTGATCGCCCTGGCTTATGTCGTTGCGCAAAGCGTGGGTGCCTTTGGCTTTCTTTCGGTATTTGCCGCCGGATTCGGGCTGCGTCAGGCCGAGGTACGTGTCACGCGGTCAGAGCTGCCGTCCGAGCACGTCGCGCAGCCGGTCCTCGGGCATATGACGTCCTCCCTCGAGCAGGGCACGGTCGCGCAGGTCGACGACATGAGCGACTCGCAACTGGCTGCCGGCGTGATGATGGGCGATATGCTGGCGTTCGGTAGTCTGGTGGAGCGCGCCATGGAAGTCCTGCTGATCACCCTGCTGGGCGCGGCTCTGGCGATGTACTGGGACTGGCGAGCCATTGGCCTGGGTATCGCGCTGTTTTGCGTGATTCGTCCTGCCAGCGTCTGGTTGCTGGTGAGTCGTCGCCTGCTCAACGTCCGACAAAAAGCACTGGTTGGCTGGTTCGGTATTCGTGGGATCGGCAGTCTTTATTACCTGTGTTTTGCCTTGTCGCATGGTCTGGCACACGATGTCGGCCACGTCGTCGTTGGCATGACCCTCTCGGTGGTCGCCCTGAGCATTCTGGTACACGGCATCAGTATCCAGCCTTTGCTGGAGCGTTACGAGCGCAGTTCCGCCGCCAGGCCTGATTGATCAGTCATCAAGGCAAAGCGCCATAGAGCGTGTCGATGAGCGTATTGGAACAAGCAATTGGACTGCGGCATTTCGACTCGGTTAGCGTGGCGTCATCCGGCCAGTGCAAACCGCAATGCGTGCGGCTACTATGTTTATACGCACAAGGCACTTTGCCAGCCTGCGATCAGGTGTGAAATTGGCGCATTACAAATTGGCTGAACCCTTGTCACGCACTGGCCTCCAAACCCGGTAATACAGCCCACTCGATTATTTAGAAGGTGAAATGTCAGAACCCGTCCTGATGGACCGCTTTGCACGTAAGGTCGATTATCTGCGCATGTCGGTCACCGACCGCTGCGATTTTCGCTGCGTGTACTGCATGGCCGAAGAGATGACGTTTCTGCCTCGGCAACAGATTCTGTCGCTGGAGGAGATCCTCCAGGTGGCCGAGCGCTTCGTGGCACTGGGCACGCGCAAGATTCGTCTGACCGGTGGTGAACCGCTGGTACGCGCAGGTGTGGTCGGGCTTTGCGAGAAGATCGCCGCCCTGCCCGGCCTGCGTGAATTGTGCATGACCACCAACGGTTCGCAGCTGGACAAACTGGCTGCCCCGCTGTTCAAGGCCGGCGTCACGCGCCTGAACATCAGCCTGGACAGCCTCGATCCACAGCGTTTCCGCGAGCTGACCCGCACAGGCGATCTGCACAAGGTGATTGCCGGCATCGATGCCGCCAACGCCGCCGGTTTTGTGCACACCAAGCTCAACTGCGTGGTGATGCATGGTCGCAACGATGATGAGATCAACGACCTGCTGGCGTTCGCCATCGATCGCAACCTGGACGTTTCGTTTATCGAAGAAATGCCGCTGGGCATCATCAGCGAACACAGCCGCGCCGAATCCTTCTACTCCAGCGATCAGGTGCGCGAACGCATTGCCGAACGTTACACGCTGGTGCCTTCCACTGACTCGACTCAAGGGCCATCGCGCTACTGGCGCCTGGCCGAGGCACCGGGCATTCGCATCGGCTTCATCTCGCCGCACAGCCACAACTTCTGCGGCACCTGCAATCGCGTGCGCATGACCGTCGAAGGTCGCTTGCTGCTGTGCCTGGGCAACGAGCATTCCGTGGATTTGAAGGCGGTATTGCGCGCCAATCCCGGCCAGCCGGAAAAGCTGGAAAAAGCCATCATCGACGCCATGCAGCTCAAGCCGTGGAGCCACAACTTCACCCACGACGATGGCGTGCAGGTGGTGCGCTTCATGAATATGACGGGCGGCTGACAGCCGCCCTGAAGGATGACGCCTCGTATGAGGCGTTATTTATTTACCGGCCTTGCGAAAGAACAAGGTGATCTGCCCGACTTCGACACCCAGCTTGGTCATCGACGAACGATTGGCCATGGTCTGCTTGTCGATCAGGTACATCCAGTCATCCAGGCTCACGTCATACTCGGTGCCATCCACCGGCAACCTGAGCACATAGTTCCAGTGGAAGCTGTTGCCTGACACTTCGCCATAGGCCTCGCCAACCACGTCACCTGCCGTGCCCTTCCAGCGCCCCGGACCATCGGGACGCAAGCGCCACTCCCGGACCTGTTTGGTGCCATCGCTGTAGCTGAAGGCCTCGTGCATGACCAGCACTTCGCCTTCACTGTGCCCGTCGATCACCACGGTAAAGCGCTTGGTGACTTCACCGGAGCGCTTTTGAAACATTCCCCAGGCCTCGACACGCCCGGTGAAGTACTGTCGCAGATCGAGCTTGGGCTCTTCCTGACTGTAACGGGTTACCGGCACACCGCCGCAGCCGCTCAGTACAAGCCCTGCACACAACATCAACATCCACTTTCTCAGCATGCGCCCTCCTTGATGGGTCATGAGCCGGTACTGCCGAGCAACTGCTCGCGAAGCTCCGGGTTACGGGTTTTCGGGTCAAGCCAGATGGAAAAGAAAGCCTTGGCGAACTGGCTGTCGGGCACCACATGCTGGAGCTTGTCGCCAACATAAAACCGCGCTTCGCGGCCAGGCAGGTACACACCGGTAATCTTCATGCCCGGCTGGACGTCGACAAATGACTGGTTCATCTGCTGGCGCCATTCAGTCAGTTGCTGTTCGTTCACCTTCGCACCGGAAATACGCTTGATCTCATCGATACTGGCATCGACGAGGTCTTCACGATCAATGGCTCGGTGGTAAGTCAGCTCAAGGGCCAGCGGTGCATCCGCGACGAAAGGCTTGGCGGGGCTGAGCAACCTGGCCGTATAGATGCGAAAACCGAACAGACTGAGGTCACCGCCACCGACGACCTGAGCATTGGGCAATGCCTCACGCCAATCCGCCGAAGCGCCAGCGCTGAGCAACATCACCAACCATAACCATCGTGGCGCACGCATCGGCAACCTCTGTTTATGTCATGTGCAGGCACTGCCGTGACAGTCACCACAGGCAGCGAGTGAGAAGAGTCAGAATCGCTGACTCATGGCCGGAATCTATACCACCAAAAACGCTTTGTACAACCTGTAGGCCCTCGCCGTCCCGGTGACGAAAACCAAAAAGCCTGTTCCCGATCAGTATCGGGAACAGGCTTCAGGACCTGCGATGCCCTACTCAGGCAACCTGCGAGTGCGCCTGCCGACGAGTCTTCTGCCACTCACCTTTCAACGCCTGCAGCGTGTTCTCCATGTAGGCACGATCGGCAGCGGCTTTCTTGCCGACATAACCCTGGCCACGACGGAACATCTTCAGGGATGCGCGCAGTTGCGGGTGCGCATCACGAAACTCGTGCTCTTGCGTGAACGGCGACATGGCGTCGACGCGAACTTCACCCGACTCGGCCACCCAGGCGATATGGTTATCCAGCGTGTCTTTGCACGCAGCAAACAGACGAGCCAGTTCATCAATAGTCGGTTGTGTGTTGATATTCATGTTGATGCCCCTTCGCTCGTAGACTGTTCAATAATTGATACATCAAGTTCATGCGCCAGAACTTCAGCAATGCACACGATTGAGTGTGCGTCGAATACCGTTCCAGCCCTCAAGGACATGCAGGTAGCCTTGATGAAGAGCCGCTACACAGCGGCATCAGCGTAGAGAGAAGAAGTCACGAAACCCAAAGACCCGGCCCAGGATCGGCAATCGATCCGTTACAAGCATCATGAGGACATTTCGCCAGCTTCTCGCCCTTATCGACGACAAATGCCAGTTCAGCTCCATCAATCTGCCTTGTGGGCAGCCTACATCCGGGAACATCTCGACGGCTTGCCGAGCCTGTTCATCACACCTTTTGCAGCGCTCCCGATCGGGGAGACAGCTGCATAATGCAAAAGGAAAATGGGCACGTCAACGATTATGTAGTGATTATTTTTTATCACTACATAATCGTATGAGGGACGTGGGGTTACGTAAAAAGGTGACTGAATGGTCATGGGGGTACAGGTTATCAAGGGTGGTCAGGGACATCGGCACGACGGCCTCTGAAGACCAGCAAAAAGGCCTGAAAGCGTTCGCTTCCAGGCCTTTTCACAACACACAAACAGCTGACTGTCAGCTCACCTTGAAGCGACCCACCAGCCCCTGCTGCTGCTCCGCCAGACGCGCAAGTTCGCGACTGGTGACGGCGGTCTGCTCGGCACCGGCACTGACCTGGATGACCAGCGAGTTGATGTCGTCGACGTTGCGGTGGATCTCTTCGGCCACCAGGCTTTGCTCTTCAGCGGCCGAAGCGACCTGAATGTTGCGGTCGCTGATGGTCGCGATGCCTTCGGCGATCTCTTCCAGCAGTTCACCAGCGCGCACGACGTTGCTGGCACCCTCCTGCGCCTTGCCCAGGGTTTCCTGCATCGACGCTGCTGCGCGTTCCGAGCCGGACTGCAGGTTGGCGATCATTTTCTGGATGCTGACGGTAGAGTCCTGAGTCTTCTTGGCCAGATTGCGTACTTCGTCGGCAACCACCGCGAAACCACGCCCCTGCTCGCCGGCACGTGCAGCCTCAATGGCTGCGTTGAGCGCCAGCAGGTTTGTCTGGTCGGCGACGCCACGAATGACATCGAGCACCGAGGAGATCGAGTTGCTCTCGCCCTTGAGCTCGTCAATGATCCGTGAAGTCTCTTCAGCCTGCACCGAGAGCCCCTGAATCAGGCCGATGGTGTTGTCGATTTCGGTCTTGCCCTGCAGGGTGCTGTTGTTGACGCGCTGCGACATCTCGGCCGCGTCAGTGGTGCTGCGTGCTACATCCTTCACAGTGGCACTCATCTCGCTGATGGCAGTGGCGACCTGATCAGTGCCCTGGCGTTGTTGCGCCACGTTCTGATTGGTTTGCAACGCCACTGCGGAAGACTGCTCGGCGGCGGTGGCAACCTGTGCCGTGGCGCTGCCGATGTCGCGGATGACCTCACTGATCTGTTGCGCCATGTTGTCCAGATTGCGCGAGATCTCGCCGAACTCGTCCTTGCCGACATAACGGGTCCGGGCGGTCAGATCACGTGTGGAAAGTGCCATCAGCGTGCGGTTCACATCGACCACCGCAACCTTGATGTTACGGATGATCACCGACGCCAGCCACAGAACGACGATCAGCATCAGGACGACAATGGCAACCGCCACGTACAGGCTGCTTTGAGCGGAGCTGCGCGCATCCATTGCCAGGCCGACGACGTTCTGGCCAAGCTCTGCCTCCACCTGCGCCATCATGTCGATACGCACGGTCGCAAGGTTGAACCAGTCTTCCGGCTTGACGTTGAGCGGGTCACCCAGCGGAGTATCGAAGCCCAGGCGTTGCAAGCGGGCCACTTCGAGCGATCCTGGTTGCTGCAAAACGGCATTGAGTTTGGTTTTGAAGGCTTCAGGTGACCAGCGCTGGAACGCTTCGAAATACCCCGAGAACTCGCCCAGGTTGCGACTGAAGCGCGATAACAGTGCGGCGTCAAACCGGTTCTGGTTGAATGCCAGACCAAGCAATACACGCTCGCGACCGGCACGTTCCTTCATATCCACGAACTGATTGAGCGAGCTCAGGCCGCGCAATATTTCCGGATCCTCGATACTCGATTCCATTGAGTAAGAGAAGCCGATGAGTGTCTTGATGATGTCGGTGAAGCGCGTACCGGATTCTGTATTGTTGATCCCGAGTGAGTCCACCTTGAGGCGCAGAGCGATCAGCTCCTCGAATGCGCGGTTGACCTTATCAGGTCCGGGAATACCGTCGGTGGACTGGGCGCGCATCTCACTTATAGCCTTGTCGGTTTCCTGACGAAACGTCTTCAGCTTGTCCTGCATGGACTTGCCGCCGCTACCCAGAAATACGCCGCTGGCGCCACGTTCGCGCTGGAGAGTGGTGACTACGTCACTCACTTTCTGTGCGGCGCTGGTGGCTGTCACTGCGCGCCTCATATCACCGAGGTTTTCACTTTTGTCAGCGACGAACAAACCTGCAAAGGCAAGGAAGCCCAATAGGGGGAATATTAAAATAAGCAGCAGTTTCATACTCAAAGGAGCATTTCTAAGCATTGCAGACCTCATGACGTGCAGACTTTTCTATAAAGAATATCCAGGGCGTAACGTTCTGTAGCGTCGACGTTTTTTTTCGCCAGGGACTGTTCGGTAATCAGCCTGCCGTAGCCGATCTTGCTTCCGTATCACTGTCTCGGCTGTCTTCCGGGAAGCTTTACCCACTATTTGAATTTGTTAGTTCAAACAGCGAACTCAATAAAGCACAGGGTGCAAGAAGTTTGGATCCACAAAGAAATGACCGCCTTGGGCGGTTATGATGAGAAGAGAAATATAAATCCACCGAGAGTGTCACCTGTAACGGCGAAGACAATCTCGATGGATAGAAGTTGCAACTTTTTTCTATTCAACCCATACGTTTTTTATAACTGATTAACGCAGGTTGGTTTTCGCCAGCTCCAGCACTTCACTGCCGCGCCCGCTCATGATCGCGCGCATCATGTACAGGCTGAAGCCCTTGGCCTGGGCCAGCTTGATTTTCGGTGGGATGCCCAGCTCCTGCTTGGCAGTGACAACGTCGATCAGCACCGGACCGGGATGATCGAACGCCTTGCGCAAGGCGGCAGGCAACTCTTCGGCGTTCTCGACACGCAGGCCCAGAATGCCTGCGCCCAGGGCAATCCCGGCGAAGTTGGTTTCATGCAGGTCAGTGCCATGCGGCACGTAGCCGCTGGCTTTCATTTCCATGTCGACGAAGCCCAGCGAGCTGTTGTTGAACACCACCATCTTGATAGGCAGGTTCAACTGACGAATGCTGAGCAAGTCGCCCAGCAACATGGACAGACCGCCGTCGCCACACAAGGCTACGACCTGACGATCCGGATGTTCAGCCTTGGCCCCCAGAGCTTGTGGCAAAGCGTTGGCCATCGAGCCGTGGTTGAACGAGCCGAGCAGACTGCGCCTGCCATTCATGTGCAGATAGCGTGCAGCCCACAGCGTCGGCGTACCGACGTCGACGGTAAAGATCGCATCGGCATCCGCCTGCTCGTCGACCAGTCGAGTGAGGTACTGCGGATGAATCGGCGTACCATCTGGCGTCGGGGTGGCCAGTTCGTCCAGTTCCTCACGGGCCTTGGCGTAGTGCTTCAGGGCCTTGTCGAGGAAACGGCGATCGGTGTGCGGCCTGAGCTTTGGCTGAAGCGCCTCCAGGGTTTCCCGCACCCCGCCCACCAGACCCAGCGCCACCGGCGTGCGACGCCCTAGCTGGGTCGGATCGAGATCGATCTGGATGATGTCGGCTTTTTCGGGGTAGAAATTCCGATAGGGGAAGCTGCTGCCGAGAATCACCAGCGTGTCGCAGGACAGCATGGCGTGGTAGCCGGAGCTGAAGCCGATCAGGCCGGTCATGCCGACGTCGAAGGGATTGTCGTATTCGACATGCTGCTTGCCGCGCAATGCGTGAACGATCGGCGCGCCCAGCGTATCCGCCAACGCCAGAACCTGCTCGTGGGCACCCTCGCAACCCGCACCGCACAGGAGTGTGACGGCTTTGGAATCGTTGAGCATGTCGGCCATCGACTGCAGATCGTTTTCGGCAGGCACCACGTTGGGCGCTGTAGCCTCGATCCATTTTGCCGCGACATCCGGCGCAGCGCTGAGCGCCACGTCGCCCGGCAAGACGATTACCGCCACACCTTTCTGACTGATCGCAGCACGCATGGCACGTTCCAGCACACGCGGGAACTGCTCGGGGTTGCTGACCAGTTCGACGAAGTGGCTGCACTCCTTGAACAGCTCCTGCGGATGGGTTTCCTGAAAATAATCCAGACCGATTTCCGAAGACGGAATATGCGCAGCAATTGCCAGAACCGGCACCCGGTTGCGATGGCAGTCGTACAGGCCATTGATCAGGTGCAGGTTGCCCGGTCCGCAGCTGCCGGCGCAGACCGCCAGCTTGCCGCTGGACGCCGCCTGCGCACCGGCAGCAAAGGCTGCGACTTCTTCATGACGGGTGTGCATCCAGCGAATCGAATCGGTGCGTTCCAAGCTGTCGGTCAGGCCGTTGAGGCTGTCTCCGGACACCCCCCAGATGTGCGAAACACCCGCCGCTGCGAGGGTTTGCGCGAGATGGTCGGCAATGGTCTTGGACATTCCGGGTTCCTTGTCGAGGCAATGATAATGAGTTCGGTAAAACGCGCGCAGCGCTCTGCCACGCCTGTTGTGGTCGACCCGATGCATTCTCGACAGTTCAGAAAACCTGAGCCCTGTTCAGGGCTCGGTCGTTCGGCAAGCGTTTTAAAACGCTGATCAGGCGTGCGGGTTGCCCGGCGCCTTGGTGGGTGTGGCGTACTCAGGCTTGAGCTTGCCCTCGCTGTCCAGCAGCCAGGCATCGAGAATCTCCCGCACCACGGGGCCTGCTACCCGGCCACCCGCCTCGCCGTTCTCGATGGTCACCGACACGACGATTTTCGGATGGTCGGCCGGCGCGAAACCGACGAACAAGGCGTTGTCGCGGTTACGCTCAAGGGTCTTCAGACGGTTATAGCGCTCACCCTGCTTGATCGCCACCACCTGCGCCGTACCACTTTTGCCGGCGATGCGGTACTGAGCGCCCTTGGCCGCATCCCGCGCAATGCCGCGGGGATCGTGCATGACCATCTGCATGCCGGTATTGACCTGATTCCATTCATTGGGATCGCGCAACACGATATTTGGCATCGGATGCTCGTCGACAGGTGCCTTATCACCGACTTCCATCGCCAGATGCGGTCGATGCCAGACACCCTTGCTGGCAATCAGTGAAGTGGCCTGAGCCAGTTGCAACGGCGTGACCTGCATGTAGCCCTGGCCAATGCCGAGAATCACCGTTTCGCCGGGGAACCATGCCTGGCGACGCGTGGCCCGCTTCCATTCGCGGGACGGCATAAGCCCTGCAGACTCCTCGAACATGTCCAGCGACACCTTCTGGCCGATACCGAACATGGTCATGTAGTCGTGCAGGCGGTCGATGCCGAGCTTGTGCGCCACCGTGTAGAAATAGGTGTCATTGGAACGCATGATCGCCGTGTCCATGTCCACCCAGCCATCGCCACTGTGATTCCAGTTACGGTATTTGTGGTCGAAGTCCGGCAACTGGAAGTAGCCGGGATCGAAGACCTTTGTCGAGGCGGTCATCACACCGCTGTCGAGACCGGCAATCGCCACTTCCGGCTTGACTGTCGAGCCCGGTGCGTACAGGCCACGCAGCACTCGGTTGAACAGTGGCCGGTCAATGGAATCGCGCAGCGCCGCATACTGTTTGAAGCTGATGCCGGTGACGAACAGGTTGGGGTCGAAGCTTGGCTTGCTGACCATCGCCAGCACGTCACCGGTTTCCGGGTCCAGTGCAACCACGGAGCCGCGTCGATCACCCAGCGCGTTTTCCGCCGCGGCCTGCAAATGCGCGTCCAGCGTGAGGGTAATGTTCTTGCCCGGCACCGGGTCAGTGTGTTTCAGCACGCGCAGCACGCGGCCCTGGGCGTTGGTTTCGACCTCTTCATAGCCTACGTGGCCGTGCAGCTCAGACTCGTAGAAGCGCTCGACGCCGGTCTTGCCGATGGACTGCGTGCCGCGATACTCGTTATCGAGATGGGCCGCTTCCTTTTCGTTGATGCGGCCGACGTAGCCGATCGAATGCGCGAAATGGGCGCCCAACGGGTAATGGCGAACGAACTGCGCCGCCACGTCCACGCCCGGCAGCAGGTACTGATTGACCGCCAGAATAGCGATCTGCTCTTCGGTGAGTTCATAGAGCAATGTTGCCGGTTCGAACGGATGACGGACCTGCTTCAGTTCTTTGTCGAACAGAATCCGGTCTTCGTCGGGCAATTCCAGCAGGGTCATCAGTTCGTCGATCACCTTGTGCCAGTCGCCGGCGCGTTCACGGGTCAGGGTCAGGTTGAAACTGGGGCGATTGTCGGCAAGCACTTCGCCATTGCGGTCAAAGATCAAACCGCGCTCGGGCGGGATCGGCAGCACGTGAACACGGTTGTTTTCGGAAATGGTCGAGTGATAGTCGAACTCGGTGACTTGCAGGAAATACATGCGCGCGACCAGACAGGCAGCCAGCAGGCCGACCAGCACCGCGCAGGCAATCAGGCGCTGATTGACCAGCCGCGTCTCTTTTTCGTGGTCTTTCAGGGGAATTGGATTGGGCATTTCTACAGCTTCTCGGTGAAGGGCAAACGGCGCAACTAAACGTGTATATAAAGATTTCGGCGCGCACCATACCAAGAAGCGGCTGATTACAGGCGATCAAGCCGACAATCACAGGATGAAAAATCTGTCAGAAAAGACTCATTCGGGCGTGATCTGCAGCGTATTCGACGCTTCGCGGGCCTGCATGATGCGCGGCAGATTGGTCTCGATCCAGGTGACGAGGGTTTCAACCTGCAAGGCGACCTCTTCGCCCATTGGGGTCAAGCGGTACTGAACATGCGGAGGCACTATCGGCAACGACTTGCGGCTGACGAAACCATCATGCTCCAGATGTTGAAGCGTTTGCGCGAGCATTTTCTCGCTTACCCCGCCGATCTTGCGGCGTACTTCGCTGAAGCGATGCATGCCACCCCGCAACACCACCAGCACCAGCACGCCCCAACGGCTGCAGACATGATTGAGCACCACCCGCGAAGGACAGTCAGTGGCCAGCACCTGGCCCTGACGGACCAGCGCCAATAGCGTCTCGGCCGCTTCCGGCGGGAAGCCTTGCTGCATAACACCTGATTGCCGGGTACTTGATTGCGAAGCGGATTCGCTCATGACACTTACCTTTTTGTACGTACTTACTAAAGGTAAGCATCATGACTATGCTGGCGCTTCCTTTCAACCTGATTCAAGGAATCATTCCATGATCGTTGTCACCGGTGCCACAGGCCAGCTTGGCCGCCTCGTCATTGAACAGTTGCTCAGCCGCGTACCCGCTTCGCAAATCATCGCCGCCGTGCGCAGTCCGGAAAAGGCCGCCGATCTGTCCAGGCAGGGTACTCAGGTTCGTCAGGCCGACTATTCACAGCCTGCGACACTCGACAGTGCATTTGCCGGTGCCGACAAAGTGCTGCTGATTTCCTCCAGCGAAGTGGGTCAGCGCCTGCCGCAGCACAAGGCGGTGATTGATGCGGCCAAGCGCGCCGGGGTCAAGCTGCTGGCCTACACCAGCGTTCTGCGTGCCAAGACCTCGGCATTGAGCCTGGCCAGGGAGCACAGCGAAACCGAAGAGTACCTGAGCGCCAGCGGCCTGCCGTTCGTGTTGCTGCGCAATGGCTGGTACACCGAAAACTACACCGCAGGCATTCCGGGCGCACTGACCCATGGCGCGGTCATGGGCAGTGCCGACGAGGGTCGTATCAGCTCTGCTTCGCGTCTGGATTACGCCGAGGCGGCCGCAGTGCTGCTGACATCGGAAACGACACAGGCTGGTAAGGTGTATGAGCTGGCAGGCGACGAGTCCTACACGCTGTCCGAATTTGCAGCGCAGTTGTCGACGCAGAGCGGCAAGTCCCTGCCTTACGTCAACCTGCCACAGGCCGAATTCGAAGCCGCGCTTATCCAGGCAGGCCTGCCTGACTTCGTGGCCCGGTTGCTGGCAGATTCCGATGCCGCTGCTGCCAAGGGCGCCCTGTTCGATGACAGTCGCCAGTTGAGCGCGCTGATCGGCCGCCCGACCACCCCGCTTTCGGCAACCATCGCCGAGGCACTGAAAGGCTGAGCACAGCAAACCCGATCGAATGATTTGCCACGGTGAAGGTCCGAGTTATTACGAGGCATTAAGCCATCGCCTGATACCAAAGACTGGGAGTCTTCACATGAACAGCAAATCGTTGATCGCCTGCATGACCTTGCTCGGCTGCTTTTCCGCCGTCACCCTGCCCGTTCACGCGGCAGAGACGGCGGACCCGAAAGTCACCGAATCCAAGGACAACGTCCATGAGCTGGAAGTAGGCTCCCGCGTTCCGGAAAAATATCGCCGCAGCGACCTGGAAGTGAAGGACTGGAAAAGCAAAGGCCTGGAAACACCCGCCAAGGAAAGCGAATGGGTAAAGATTAACGACAAGTACGTGCGTTTCCAGAAGGTCAATGGCCAGATCATGGACATCGTGCCGGTCAAGAAGTAAGGCGCAGCCTGCTTCGCCAGTGCTCTGCGTGAACATGTCCGAGCGCCGCAGGGCGCCGTGCAGGGCATGCCAGCGCAGAGTTCGTCTCGACAGGCCAACATCGCATGAGCGATGGCCAATATCGCTCAGCATCCGGTACTCTCGTCGCTCTGCCGACGGGATATCAGCATGAACCGCAACGAACCCAGCAAATCGACCGCAACCCCTTTTTTCTGGCGCGATGAGCACCTTTCGTTCATCGAAGCCCGTTCTGTAGAGGATGGGCGACGGGTCTGTTACGCGCCTCACTCGCATGAGATCTTTTCCGTCGGCGCGATCACTGCCGGACAGAGCACCTATGTGCATGAAAAGACCTCACAGTGCGTCACGTCAGGCACTGTTGTGTTGATGAATCCGGGCGACGTGCATGCCTGCAACCCGATCAATGACCAGGCCTGGTCGTATCTGATGCTCTATGTGGACAGCGGCTGGCTGGGCGACATTCAGGGCGAAACGGGGTTGAATGCCGGGCACGGTTTTCAACCATTGCCCCATACGCACAGCGATGATTCGATCCTGTTCGCTGCATTGACTGCGCTGTTCCAGACGCTGACTGATACGAGAATCGATACGCTGCAAAAACACTGCTCAGCCGTGGCCTTCTTTACCCTGATGCTGGAGTCACTCGGCACGGCACCGGCACGGCCCCGCCCACCATCACCTCGCGTTGCCCGAGCCGCCGAATACATCAACGACAATTTCACCCGGCCCATCAGGCTTTCCGACATTTGTGCCGCAGCCAATCTCTCGGCGTCCTACCTGATTCGCTCGTTCGAACAGCGCTATCATCTGACTCCGCATGCCTACCTGCTCAATCGGCGGATCCAGCATGCCCGCAGACAGCTGAAAAGCGGCAAGATGATCGCCGATGTTGCTCAGGAGGCAGGCTTTGCCGATCAGGCGCACTTTCAACGTGAGTTCAAAAAGCATCTGGCAGCAACGCCAGGGCAGTATCGGCTGTGATGACACGGGTCAGATCAGCAGATATACCGCGCAGCCAGCCAGTAGTAGCGCCATGATGCGGTTGAAGACGCGCACACTTGCCGCGCTGCGCAAGCAATGCCCAAGAAAGCTTCCGGCAAAGACCCAGCAGCCCAGCGACAGATAGCACACCACGCAGTAGATTCCTGCGAATTGCCAGATCAAGGCAGCCTCGCCGTTGGCGACAAAAACTCCCATGCCGGCTATCGAAGCCAGCCAGGCTTTGGGGTTGAGCCACTGCATGATTGCTCCGTGCACCAGCGAAGGACCAGCGCCCTGCTCGCTCATGTTCAGTTGTCCACTGTCGATGGCTAGTCGAAACGCCATGTACAGCAGAAATATCACGCCGGACCACTGAATGATTCGGGTCAGAAAGGGCCATTGCTGCAAGGTTTCATGCAGGCCAAAACCGATGAGCAGCAACAAAAGGGTAAAGCCCAGCGTGGCACCCAACACACGGCGCATGGCTGGTCTGACGCCATAGCGTGCACCGGCACTCAGCGCCACGATGTTGACCGGCCCGGGAGTGATGGAAGAAGCCAGTGCAAACGCGGCCATGGAAATCAGCAGACTCATGGAAAACCCCCTTGAATACGATCGAAAATGACTGAATCAAGGTCGTGATGCCTTGAACCGCGTATTGAATGAAATTAGCCTCCATCCACTTTCACCTCCCCGCCCCTCTGATGCATGACAAAAAGCATTGCTTTTTTGCCCGCTGAGCTTACAAATGCACTGTCATGTGCCTGTCACTCTCACTGCCACCTTTTCTGCGAGCCCGCTCCATGTCCAGAACCGTCGCCATTGCCTTCGCTTGCCTGCTTTCAACCACTGCCCATGCGGCCTGCCCGGCTGCGACCCCGGTCGACACGGCGCGCTGGATCTACGAGAAGCACCAGGATTTTTATCTGAACGGCAAAGGCAGCGCTGATTATTTGTCCAAACCTCTGCTGAGCCTGCTCAAGAAGGACTGGGCGTGCCAGAACGGCGATCAATGCGCCGTCAGTGCCAACCCGTGGACCGATGCGCAGGACGGTGATGTGCAGAAGCCGATCGACTGGAAGCTGGTGTCCAACTCGGACAAGCAGGCGGTGGTCGAAATGACCTATAACCTGGGTTACAAGGATGCCCCTCAACAGCCGGTCGCCAGCCAGACGACACGCCTGCTGCTGGCAAAAAATGCCAGCAGTTGCTGGGTGCTGGAGAACCTTCAGGGGCCACAGGGCGTTGCCTTGATGCAGAGCCTGGAGGAATTTCCCTACGAAGGTGATTGATCGGCCTTGAAACAATCCGCCATTCTCGGTATCACAGGCACTTGAATTTCACGAGCGAGCACCATGAATACCTTTGAGCAATCGATTATTGAGGCTGCGCAGGCCGCCACGCCCAATAACACCGATGCCGAACGCGAAGCCGCCAGAGTCGCCGCCACGCAGGCGGTAGCCGAAATCATGTCCACGCGCAGTGGACTGGACCGCACGCTGGCACTGGCCGAGTTGCTGGATTCCTATTCGGAACACGATGATCAGGAAGATGATTAGGCTGATCGGCACGATGCGAAAAAATGATTGGCCTGTTTATTTATCTGCGGCATTAAAGAAAGCCGACCTTGCCGCCGACAACTCGGTTGGGTGGATTGATGATAGCCACCCGTTCATTTAGTGCGCTCGGATGCGACCTATAAGGGCACCATCCGTGCAGATCGAACAAATGCAAGACATCCAGGCCTACGTCAGGCGCACCGCCGACGAGCTAGAGCGAGTTTCGGCCAACCTCGCCGGGCATCTCCTCTACCTCGAGCGAACCTCCCGTGCACACGAAGCGCAAGAAGTCAGTGAGCGGATCATCGGCCTGCGTGCATCCGTAGATGGCCTTCGCGGTGTGTTCCGTTAACCGCCACTAGTTGTCCACGGCCTGCGACAGCGGTCTCGCTACGTCTTCCAGAGATTTGCGCTCGGCAGCCGCACCCCATATCGCCTGCACCAGCGCCGCCAGCAACATCAGCCCGGCGCCGATCAGATAACCGATCAACACATTGCTGCGCTCACCTGTTTCAATCAACTCCCCAAACAGGGTCGGGCCAATCATACCGCCCAGCCCCGTACCGAACGCGTAGAACACTGCGATTGCCAACGCACGGATTTCCAGTGGAAAGGTTTCCGCCACTGTCAGGTAGGCCGAGCTGGCCGCTGCCGACGCAAAGAAGAAAATCACCATCCACGCAATGGCCTGCTGGGTCACGTCCAGCACACCTTGCTGGAACAGGTAGCCACTGATTGCCAGCAGTACGCCCGACAGGCCATAAGTGAGGCTGATCATCACCCGCCGGCCAATCACGTCAAACAGTCTGCCCAGCAGCAGCGGACCGCAGAAATTACCCAGCGCCAGCGGCAGCACGTACCAGCCGACGCGCTCGGCCGGCACGCCATAGAAGTCGGTCAGCACCAGGGCGTAGGTGAAAAAGATCGCGTTGTAGAAAAACGCCTGGGCGGTGAGCAGCGTCAGGCCTACCAGCGAACGCTGACGAAACGTCACCAGCAACGTCCTGGCGACCTCGCCCAGCGGCGTGTGGTCTCGTGCGTGCAGGCGCAGGGGCTTGCCTGCTACGGCGGGCAATACGTGGCCCTGGCGCTGTAAGTCGGCTTCTATTTGCTCGACGATCTGCTTCGCCTGTTCAGCCTGGCCGTGTATCAACAGCCAGCGCGGGCTTTCCGGCAGCCACAGTCGCATCAGCAGAACCAGCAGACCCAATACCGCACCAATGCCGAAACACAGGCGCCAGCCCAGCTCGGCCCCGATCCACAGGGGGTCGAGCAAGACAATCGAGCCAATCGCACCGAGCGCGGCACCCAGCCAGAACGTGCCGTTGATGGTCAGGTCGACCCAGCCCCGGTAGCGGGCCGGGGTAAATTCCTGAATGGTCGAGTTGATTGCCGTGTACTCGCCACCGATGCCCATACCGGTCAGAAAGCGGAACAACATGAAGCTCCATACGCTGAAGGAGAACGCCGTAGCGGCCGTCGCACCGACATACAGCAGCAAGGTGATGAAGAACAGCTTGCGGCGCCCAAGACGGTCCGCCAGCCAGCCAAAGAACAACGCGCCCAACACGGCACCGGCAATGTACGCAGCGCCCGCCAGGCCAATGTCGCTATTGGTGAGATTGAGCGCCGGGCTGGCTTTCAAGGCGCCGGCTACCGACCCTGCAAGGGTGACTTCCAGGCCGTCAAGCAGCCAGGTGATGCCCAGCGCCACGACCAGCAAGGTGTGAAACCGCCCCCAGGGCAGTCGGTCCAGTCGGGCGGGCAAATCGGTTTCGAAGACGCTGCCCTTGTCGCTCGGTGTGCTCATGTCCGGCTACCTGACGGCTGACATTGGTGTCAGGCTTGAGAGTCGCTGCCGCCGCTCAAGTTCAGCTGATCCAGAACCACAGCAATGTAAGATTGGCCGCCGAGATCAGCCCGAACAGACCCCAGGCAGCCGTTGTCACCAGCCGGCTGTTGACGAACGGCCCCATCAGTTGTGGGTCGCTGGTAAAGCGAATCAGCGGCCAGAGCGCGAATGGCAGCTGCAGGCTCAGCACAACCTGGCTGAGCACCAGCATCTGCCCCACCGAGCTGTCACCCAGCCAGATCACACCGATCAGCGCCGGAATCAGTGCCAGCGCCCGCGTGATCAAGCGCCGCTGCCAGCACGGAATCTTTGCCTGCAGAAAACCTTCGAGCACCACTTGCCCGGCAATCGTGCCGGTAAATGTCGAGCTTTGCCCTGCCGCCAGCAGCGCGATACCGAACAGCACGCTGGCGATCGCGCCACCTACCAGCGGATCGAGCAGGTGATAGGCGTCCTGAATCTCGACCACCTCGGTATGCCCGGTCTTGTGAAAAGCGGCAGCAGCGAGGATCAGAATCGCCGCATTGATCAGCAGTGCCAGGCTCAGCGAACCGATGGTGTCGAGACGCGCATAGCGAATGGCGCTGGCCTTGCTGGCCTGGTCCGAACCGTTGACCCGCGTCTGCACCACAGACGAATGCAGGTAAAGGTTATGCGGCATGACGGTGGCGCCCAGAATGCCGATGGCGATGTACAGCGGCTCCTGGCTGCTCAATACATCCCAACTCGGCTTCAGACCCGCGACGACGTCCGGCCAGAACGGCTTGATCAGAAACAGCTCGACGGCGAAGCAACTGGCGATGGTTGCAATCAGCCCCAGCACGATGGCCTCCAGACGGCGAAAATTGGCGCCCTGCAAGGCCAACACGATCAGCGTATCGAAGGCGGTCAGCGCCACACCGGTGGTGATGGAGACGCCGAGCAACAGATGAAACGCCAACGCTGCCCCCAGCACTTCCGCCAGATCGGTGGCGATGATCGACAACTCCGCCAGCAGCCACTGGCCCTTGGCGACCTTACGGCTGTAGCGGGCGGCCGACAGCTGCGCCAGATCACGGCCGGTAGCGATGCCCAACCGCGAACAGAGGTTTTGCAAGACCATTCCCGAGAGGCTGGCCAGCACCACCACGAACAGCAGTGAGTAGCCGAAGCGCGACCCGGCCTCGATGGCTGTCGCCCAGTTGCCAGGGTCCATGTAGCCGATGGAAACCAGCAGGCCAGGCCCGACGAACAGCATCATCTTGCGCAGCAAGGACGCGTTCGGCGGAATGGCCACACTGTCGGTAGTCGCCGAGGGGCAGAAAGGAGCGGTGGCAGTAGTGGGCAGTTTGTACGTCACGGGAACCCGGAATGCAGAAAGTTAAGGCATCATCCTAAGGTTTTACGACACATGTTGATACATCATTGCTGGCGTCATGCCTGCTGTTTTTCGCCTGCCTCTCTGCCTGACTAGGTCATCACTGCGCCGTTCTCACTTCCACGTAATTCCAGCGCTTTAATGGATCCGATATAAAAAATCGAAAAATTGATCCGATAAACAATTTTTCATCTTTTAAACCTTAATAACCGCATTAAAAGACCAATGATTACAAATTGTAAGGAGTAGTATTCAGGCCTTAACAAGAACTCAGGATGGCCATCCATGACCTCATTACCTCATGCCGAGACAGCCGCGAACGAGCCGTTGCGGGCAGCGTATATCTCGGCGCGCATTGACCGACTGCCTGCGGTCGCGACTATCTGGCGACTGGTCGCCCTGCTGTCTCTCGCCGGTTTTTTCGAGCTTTACGACCTGTTCCAGACCGCGTACATCAGTCCCGGCCTGATCCGCGACGGGATCTTCGCCACAGGAAGCCAGGGTCTGTTTGGTTTCTCCGATCAGGCGGCCTTCGCCTCGGCGACCTTTCTGGGGCTGTTCTTCGGTGCCAGCCTCGTCAGCCCGATTGCCGATCGTTACGGACGCCGCGCGATCTTTACCTTCGCGCTGATCTGGTACACCGTGGCCACCGTAATCATGGGCCTGCAAACCTCTGCGCTGGGCGTGATAGGCATGCGCTTCGTCGTGGGTATCGGCCTGGGGGTCGAGCTGGTCACCATCGACACTTACCTGTCGGAACTGGTGCCCAAGCGCATCCGCAGTTCGGCATTCGCCTTTGCCTTCTTCATTCAGTTTTTGTCAGTCCCCAGCGTCGCGCTGATGTCGTGGTGGCTGGTGCCCCAGGACCCTTTCGGTTTTTCCGGCTGGCGTTGGGTAGTGATCAGCAGTGCAGTCTTCGCCCTGTTTGTCTGGTGGCTGCGCTCGGCGCTGCCGGAATCGCCGCGCTGGCTGGCGCAGAAGGGACGCTTCGATGAAGCCGAGCGAATCATGGACGGCATTGAGGCACGCTGCATCAAGGACCACGGCAAACCACTGGATGAGCCTGAACCGGAAAACGTAGCGCTGTCAGGCAACGGCCGATTTGCTGACATGTGGCAGCCACCCTATCGGCGCCGCGCGCTGATGCTGATTGTGTTTCATGTGTTCCAGGCCATCGGCTTCTTTGGCTTCGGCAACTGGCTGCCTGCCCTGCTCTCGGGTCAGGGCCTGAGCGTTACTCACAGCCTGGGGTATGCGTTCGTGATCACGCTGGCTTATCCGCTGGGGCCGCTGCTGTTCGTGAAATTTGCCAACCGCTTCGAAAACAAATGGCAAATCGTCGGTTCGGCGTTGGGGGCGATGATTTTTGGCAGCCTGTTCGCCTTTCAGACCAGCGCGGCAGGACTGATTTTCTGCGGGATCATGATCACGTTCTGCAACGCATGGCTGAGCTTCAGCTACCACTCGTATCAGGGTGAGCTGTTCCCGACCAACATCCGCGCCCGCGCGGTAGGCTTCTGCTACTCGTTCAGCCGACTGTCAACGGTGTTCAGCAGCCTGCTGATCGGGATATTTCTAGACCACTTCGGCACGCCGGGCGTGCTAGCCTTCATCGTCGGCAGCATGTTGATCGTGATCGTCACCATCGGCCGATTCGGGCCACGCACACGCAATCTTGCGCTGGAGCAGATCGCTCACCGATGACAGGGTGCAGGGTTGAGTGGGTTCAGGCCTGAGCCCACTCAACATTGGTGACACCAAAGTGCTCGGCATAGGGTTTCGATACCCGAGCGACCTTCTCCAGTCGATATTTCGGTATGCGTGCGAGACCTGCATCGACACTTGCGTGGTGCCATGCTTCAGCGTTATCCATATTCTCGGTTCGTATATAAAAGCTCTTGAACGAACCATTCAGCAGATAATCAATGCGGTAATGCTTTGGAAGTGCCATTGAAAGTCTGATCCTTTTTCAGCAGTGGCTTGAAGTATAGGTGACTCTATTCGTGGCGAAGAAATTCATTATTTTTTTGATGTCTGCGACCAATGAACTCTTCTTTTGGCTATATCAGTGGATCCCCAACCGCCTGGCAAGTCGTTTGGGATTGGCCCTGTCGGCACATAACTCGCGCGTGACTTCCACACACCGGCGCTTCCAGGATCCCCTGAAGCACGGACGTTGCAGTGGGTAGCGGCGCGCCGGCCAGTTGTCGACCAGTACGATCTCCTGCCGCACACGCTGGTGAGCTGCACGCTGGCAGATGAGTTCACGGGGCGCCAACCCGCCATCACCGTCGCCGCCGCGAAGTTGGCGAAGGCCTGCAGAGTATCCAGATAACGCTGCCGAAGCTCGCGGGGGCCCAACGAATCCAGGAGCGGCCTTCGGCAGACAGAATCACTGCTTAACTACCGGCCCTTCGCGCCGCGCATGGCTGATAACGTTGAAGTTGTACCGCGCGATCCGGTTATTTGATTGAACCATGAATCAATACTTGTCGCAGCGTAGAAAGTGTCAGACAACCGAATGGTATAACGCCCTCGGCGCGGCTGATGGGTTGATAGCGTTTAGCTCATGAT
>Ga0105244_10000943_pt1 | contig 24430 bp, 18 predicted proteins | sample KBSM44metaG_FD_80423 | JGI IMG/M metagenome (GOLD analysis project Ga0105244, IMG submission 80423) | Miscanthus rhizosphere microbial communities from Kellogg Biological Station, Michigan, USA - KBS M4-4 metaG | ecosystem: Host-associated > Plants > Roots > Rhizosphere > Soil | place... | reverse complement strand
GTGGATTACCTCGGTGAAAACCGTAATCCCTACACCGGCCAGCAATATGTGTTAGAGTCTCGCCACATTTACGATCTGAAAGTAATGCAGATTGACCCTCTTGAAGCGCCCGATTTACTCTGGCTGTTGCAACAAACCGGCGATGAAATTCTCGATTATCGCCAGGCGCTGGAGTATTACAGCGCATGCCGCCAGACGGTTGAAGAGGGCGGCAATCATGCCTATATCGGATTCGAACGCCATTTCGCACAAATCGTTGATTTTCTGGGATTAAACACTCAGTGATGTTGTGAGGTGGGGCCATTTTCCTATTGCTAATCAGACATTTACGATGAGCCAATCAAGCTATAATGCCGATGCCATTGAGGTCCTGACCGGCCTTGAACCCGTGCGTCGTCGTCCGGGGATGTACACCGACACCACGCGCCCGAACCATCTGGGTCAGGAAGTGATCGATAACAGCGTCGATGAGGCGCTGGCCGGTCACGCCAAACGCGTGGAAGTGATTCTTCATGCCGATCAGTCGCTGGAAGTCATTGATGACGGTCGTGGCATGCCGGTAGATATCCATCCGGAAGAGGGCGTGCCTGCGGTTGAGCTGATTCTCTGTCGGCTGCATGCGGGCGGCAAATTCTCCAACAAAAACTATCAATTTTCAGGCGGCTTGCACGGCGTAGGCATCTCTGTGGTTAACGCCTTGTCGAAGCGCGTGGAAGTTACCGTGCGTCGAAATGGTGAGATTTATCAGATTGCTTTTGAAAATGGCGATAAAGTGCAGGATCTTACGGTTATCGGCACCGTCGGTAAACGCAACACCGGCACCAGCGTGCACTTCTGGCCAGATGAAAGCTTCTTTGATAGCCCGCGTTTCTCGGTTTCCCGCTTATCGCATTTGTTAAAAGCCAAAGCCGTATTGTGTCCGGGCGTTGAGATTGTCTTTAAAGACAAGGTCAACGACACCGAACAAACCTGGATGTATCAGGATGGCCTGACCGATTACCTGTGTGAAGCGATTGACGGCTTGCCAACGCTGCCAGAAAAACCGTTCGTTGGCAGTTTTGCTGGTGATGTGGAAGCGGTAGATTGGGCACTGCTGTGGCTACCGGAAGGCGGTGAACTGCTGACGGAAAGCTACGTTAACCTCATCCCAACCATGCAGGGCGGCACGCACGTCAACGGCTTGCGTCAGGGATTGCTGGATGCCATGCGTGAGTTCTGCGAATACCGCAACATTCTGCCGCGCGGCGTGAAGCTCTCAGCCGAAGATATCTGGGATCGCTGTGCGTACGTGCTATCGGTGAAAATGCAGGATCCGCAGTTTGCCGGTCAAACCAAAGAGCGCCTGTCGTCACGTCAATGTGCGGCATTCGTATCGGCAGTGGTGAAAGATGCTTTTAGCCTGTGGCTGAACCAAAACGTGCAGGCCGCTGAAATGCTGGCCGAGCTGGCAATTTCCAGCGCGCAGCGCCGTATGCGTGCCGCAAAGAAAGTGGTGCGTAAAAAGCTCACCAGCGGACCGGCGCTGCCAGGCAAGTTGGCAGACTGCACCGCACAGGATTTAAATCGAACCGAATTGTTCCTCGTCGAGGGGGATTCTGCAGGCGGATCCGCCAAGCAGGCGCGCGATCGCGATTATCAGGCGATCATGCCACTGAAAGGTAAAATCCTGAATACCTGGGAAGTCTCTTCCGATGAAGTGTTGGCCTCGCAGGAAGTGCATGATATTTCGGTAGCCATCGGTATCGATCCCGATAGCGAAGATCTTAGCCAGCTGCGTTACGGCAAAATCTGTATTCTGGCGGATGCAGACTCCGATGGGCTGCACATTGCCACCTTGCTATGCGCGCTATTTGTGAAGCATTTCCGTTCGCTGGTGCAGCACGGCCACGTGTATGTTGCGATGCCGCCGTTGTATCGCATCGATCTCGGTAAAGAGGTCTATTACGCGCTGGATGAAGACGAGAAAGAAGGCGTGCTGGAGCAACTGAAGCGTAAGAAAGGGAAGCCGAACGTGCAGCGCTTTAAAGGGTTGGGTGAAATGAACCCGCTGCAGTTGCGCGAGACCACGCTCGATCCAAATACGCGTCGCCTGGTGCAGCTCACCGTTAGTGACGAGGATGTCGATCAAACGCTGCGCGTGATGGATATGCTGCTGGCGAAGAAGCGCTCGGAAGATCGTCGAAACTGGCTGCAAGAGAAAGGCGATCTCGCCGACCTCGAAGTCTAAAAAAAGGGACGCTACGGCGTCCTTTTCTTATTGCTGCAATGCGTGCTTAATACGTGCAATCACCGCCTCCCACTCTTCATCCTGCCCCCGGGCAAACAGGCGCATCTGTGGATACCAGGGAGAATCTTCACGGCCTTCCAGCCAGCGCCAATCTCGTGCCCAGGCAGGTAACATTACCCAGCAGGGCACGCCTAGCGCACCGGCAAGATGAATTACGGATGTATCCACACCAATCACTAAATCTAGTTGCGCAATCACCGCTGCGGTATCCTGATAATTCGCGAATTGCGCGCCCAGCGGCTGCACCTGCGGGAAAGCCATCACTTCATTTTCACCCGCCCCTTTTTGCAGGCTAAACCACTGCGTATCAGGTAGATCGAATAAAGGAGCGAGCTGAGAAAGATGTGCTAGTGAACGCTGGCTATCGTTTCTATGCTCGCTTGAGCCTTTCCACACGATACCGATTTTCTTGCTCCCGCCTGTGAGCGGCCAGAGCGCCTGATGCTCAGTTGAGCTGCTTAGATAAGAGGGCTGGATACAAAATGGTTGATCGGATGTTAGAAAATGTTGGGGTAAATCCAAAAGCGAGCACCAATAATCAGCATGTGGCAGTGCTGATTGCTTATCTTCACGCGTCAAATAGCCGTCTAAATGTGCCAGTGTTGTCATCAACGACTTAAGTGCTGGCGTTCCTAACATAATAATTTGCGCAGCCTGTTTTTCCGTTTTTATGCGCGAGAGGAAACGACAAAACTGAATTTCATCGCCCATCCCTTGCTCGGTGCGGACCAAAAGCGTTTTTCCGCTAAGATCTTCACCTTGCCAGTAGCGCATCGGCATGGCCGGCAGCGTAAAGAAGCGTTCAGGATTATCTGCCACATAACGTGACTGATAATTGCACCAGCCTTCTGCAAAGTTACCTTGTTGTAGTTGCACAATCCCAAGTGCATTGCGGCAGCGATGATCGTTTTGGCGCTCACGCAACACTTGCTGCATAAGGCTTTCAGCTTCAGATAGTTGACCCATGTGTGCCAGCACAGTGCTCATGCTGTAGCGCGCTTCGATGTAATCGGGTTGAATTTGTAATGCCAGTCGATATTGAAAAAGAGCTTCTTTATAACGTTGCTGTTTGTGTAACAAAATAGCGTAATTGTTGTGGCAGGCTGCGTAACGAGAATGGGCATGCATCGCCGATTGATAACATGTCTCGGCATCGGTAAAACGACCAGCATCATAGTGGGTTAAGCCAAGACCATTTAGCAACCCAGCATCATTAGGTGCCAGTTTCAATGCACGAGTATAGTAATGCTGCGCCAGTTCCAGATCGTTACTATGTCGCGCCAGACGTGCCGCTTCATGTAGAAACCAGCTGTCATAAGGCACGAGAGTCAAGCGTGCCTTAATTTTTCGCCAAGCCTCTTCTTTCTTGCCTTGTTGCAATAACTGAGTAACGGCCTTTTGCTGACGAGTATCGTTATTGAGGCGGGATTTATAATTCATTCTACTGTCCGGTCGCTGGCAAAGGGCATAATTTAAGTCAGTTAGCGTTTCAGTAGCGTCAAGACGAGTCTTGAACTCTTGTTAAGTTCGTCCCTACCAGGCGGGTGCTGTAATACAGCCATCTCTTGTCTTGTTTTTTCCATTCTTAATCATCTGTAACAACAGACGCTTCTCAAAAAGAACTCTAATTAGATTAACCATTAATTGAGATTCATGTTTTTTCTTTTTCATTTAAAAACATAGAGTTGCCTCGGTCGAATGGTTTTTTTAACTCTTTCATTCCCTTGTTAGAAAAAAATGGGTATCGAGACATGTCTTATGTGTCATTTTTTTTTTTTTAGCCAGGATGTGCGCAGTTTGAATCAGGCGGTTTGGGATTCAAGGAAGTTGAGCGCCAGAAATGATTTCTCGCGCCTAGTGTTTCTGACGAAGGATAAAAAAATGAGTATTTCACCAGTGAATGTGGCGGTGATTGCCAATAAAAAAATCACTAAAGCGGAAGCGCTTTCAGCTTCCAAATCAGGTAAGCCAGTAAAAATTACAGCAGTTGCAGAAGGTAAATACGTTCTGGCAGAAGGTGAGAATGGTGTCGCACCAGAAAACATTACAGTTAAACGTGTTGGGAAAAACCTGCATGTTATTTTAGAAGGTTCTGATGAGTTCAATCCCGATCTCATTATTGAAGAGTTTTATGACAAACCAGGCGAATTAATTGGCAAAGCAGAAGATGGCAGTATGCATCCTTTTGTCTCCACTGATGGTGACAGTGAGCATGATGCTGAGCAATTGCAGGATGGTGAAATCGCTTCTCTTGCTCTGGGAGAAGAAAGTGAGCAGGATTTAACGGGCTTAACGCTCGCCGAAGGATTTGATTGGTCTCCAGCATTATTGGCTCTTGGCGGTATCGCCGCACTCGCAGCAGCCGCTGGATTAGGCTATTTAGTCGGAAAAAACCAAGGTGACAAAGGATCTACTTCTACTGTTAAAAATAGTGGCGGTGAAGGCGGTGGTGAAGGTGGTGGTGAAGGCGGGGGCGAGGCAGGTAATGCGCATCAACCGCAGATCAGCGGAATGATTGATGATGTTGGAAGTATTACCGGTCCAATTGCCAATGGTGGTCGCACCGACGATGCAAAACCAACCTTAAATGGTAAAGGTACGCCGGGTAACACCATCGAAATTTGGGACGGCAGCACCAAATTGGGCGATGCTAAAGTTAATGATAAAGGTGAATGGACCTTCACACCAGGTAAGTCTATTGGCGCAGGTGATCACTCATTAATCAGCATTGAAAAAGATCCTAAAGGTAATGCCAGTAAGCCTAGCGATCCGTGGAAATTTACCGTAGATCTCACTGCGCCAGCGGCGGGAAGTATTGGCGCGGTGGTAAATAATGAAATAAATCCAGAACTACCTATTAAAAACGGCGGATCAACAAATGATGAAACTCCAAAAATTTCTGGTACAGCGGAGAAAGATTCAACCGTCGAAATTTGGGATAATGGAAAATTAATCGGTACAGTTAAAACAGATAAAGACGGAAACTGGTCTTTCATAACACCTAAATTATCAGAAGGCGAACATAAATTCAGCGCCATTGTTATCGATGCAGTAGGGAACAAGTCTTTACCCACGCCGCCATTTATTGTTGATGTCGATACAACGGCTCCCAATAACGGTGGGATTGAAAATATTAAAGATGATGCAGATCACAAAATTATTGGTGGTGGTTCTACTGATGATAAAACACCAACCTTAGAAGGAAGTGGTGAGGATGGTGACATCGTTTACATTATCGATCATGGGGAGATTATTGGTTCTGCTATAGTTGAAAATGGCAAGTGGAGTTTCACCCCGGAAGAGCTTGCAGAAGGGCGGCACGAGTTTGAAATTATTGTTACTGATCCTGCGGGTAATAATTCTGATAAATCTCAGCCTGTAGTTATTGATATTATTTCCTCGGAGGTTCTTCCTCCGCCAAATCCTAACATTCCACCTTCCGGTGATGTTGATGATGTTTTTAAAGATAATAACCTGGCTAAAATAGAAACATCTATCCCTCGTGATGGGCATTCAAATGATTCAACTTTGCACATTATTGGACATGGCAATCCCGGGGATACTGTTATTATCTATATCAAAGGCGATAAATATAGCTATTCATTCTCAGCGCCAATCGATGGCGATGGTAAGTGGTCGATCAATACGCCAGAATTGAAGGATGATAATTATAACCTTCAAGCCGCATTTTATAATGGAACAGAGACTACAGGGCTCTCTGCAGATTATAAGTTTGAGATTGATACAATAATACCCATCAAACCACCGATAAGACCGACAGAAAATATTAATGAAATATTTGACATCCTTAATGAATTGGATGTTGGTCAAATTTTAAATGCTGTTGAAAATGATATTTTGTTAAGTGAAGAATTAGATAATGGCGTAAAAATGAAGTTGGAACTTGGCAATCTAACCCTGGAGTCATCATATGGTGTGACATCAGGCATTGATAACCATCATGCTATTGATGAGCTTAATAATGTCATTGTTAATTTAAATGATTATTGATGCTTTAGTTTGATTTTATTGAGTGATTATATACCAGGGATTAACCATGAAAATGAATATAAAATTAGTCTTGCCAGCATTATTGGCTCTACCTATGGCTGCAGCTTTGGATGTACAAGCTAGTCAGGTGTTTGGGGAGGTTTGGCGAGATACAATTGTTGCAGCGTCAGATCAGGCGAGAATCGTTTATTATCGACCTGCGTCGAACGAGGACACTAAGCCTGCTCATATTTATGTTGATGGCGAATTTCAAACTGCGCTGTTACCGAATGGATTTAGTGACTTTTGTGTTACACCCGGACAACACTCGTTAGGAAGTTATGTGGGCGATGCTCCACACTATTCAGGTAAGGAGTTACAACCTTGGCGAGATACGTTGAAAGCCGGTGTAACTTATTATGTGCGAGCTAATCTTGATGCGTCCGGTCGCCCTCTGGTAATTAAACCAGAAATAGCCTTGGCTGAAATGGTGGGGTTAAAAAAACAGAAGCATGTTTTATCTCGTGCCTCTGCAGTCGTGGTTTGTCATGGTAGTAGCCAACAGACATATGAAAATTATTCTTTCTCAAGTGACCTTCTTTTCCGTTTCAAAGGGTATGGAATTAATGATATCCAGGAAGAGGGTCGAAAAGCTTTAGTCGATTTTGCTCAAATGATCCGTGCCAGAAATATGTTGCAGAAAAATATCATTGTTACTGGATATACTGATCCACTCGGTGATGAGCAGAGCAACCAATTGCTTGGGCAACGTAGAGCTGACACGGTTAAACAAATGCTCGTTAATAATGGTGTTTCAATCAACAAAGTCATGTCTCGCAGCATGGGGGAAAGCCAGGTTAATAAACAGTGCTATGGCGGCAGGACAGAGAAAATTCAATGTTTTTCAAGTGAACGTCGAGTTGTAATTAGTATTGAAGATTAATTCATAAACACATCATTCCTTTTACGTTCGATTGACAACTGGGAAAGTAATTACCAAACGTGATTTGGGACATGTCCTGTGTAACGTATTCTCGTAACGCTTTTAATATAGACATGTTTCGCAGTGAATGATCTGGAAGTTACCAATTTATTAAGGAGCATTACAATGTCATCTACAATCAACGAATTACCAGCAGTAAAACCTATTCATTCTAAAGATTCTAAATTTGAATTCAAAGATTGGCCTGCTCCTGATGCAGTCGGTGGCTGGGTTGAAATCATTATTAATGAAGTTGTTTATACGACCACTGTTTCAGCTAGCGGGAAATATAATTTCTCACTGCCTGATGGCTGGGAAGATGGTATGCACGTTGTGCAAATTGTTACTGTCGATCCTGCAGGTTCGCGTAGCAGCCCATCTTTGTTCGTGCTGGACATTGATACCAAACCACCCGCTGCGCCGAAAATTATGCGCATTGTAGATAACAGTGGAAGTGACGATCATTATCTGACTCCAGGCGATGAAATTGCAGATAAAACGCCGGTTCTGTCTGGTTCTGCTGAACCCGGTTCAACGGTCACCATTTATGATGGTGCGACGGTTTTAGGCACTGCAACTGCCAATAAATTGGGCGTATGGGAGCGCGAAGTTACGCTGGCTAAAGGTAGCCACACTATCACAGTGAAAGCCACTGATGAGACGGGCAATACGGGAGCAGCATCAAGCCCGTATATAATTAAGGTGGCTGACGCCATTACAGTTGTTGGCCTTGATGATCAATCCAATACGGCTGAAACTCAGGCCATGCCAGAACCGTATAAAGCCGTTGGTGGATCAAGCCTTTCTCCGCAGAAAGAGAACACCATCAAGCTTACGGATATTGAAGCTGGTGCGGGTGAAGTGGGTTCACTGGTTCAGATCGTATTAGACAACAATGTGTACACGACTCATGTTCGTGCCGATGGCAAATGGTCCTGGAGTTCAGAAGTGCTGACCGACGGCTTGCATGTTTTGCAGGTTCGCCTGTTAGATGCCTCACTCAACTGGGGTGAGTCAACCCAAATTATTTACCAAATTGATGCCGCCTCTCCTGAGAAGCCGATCATCATGAACGCGCTGGATGATGTCGGTGGTATGCACAACCTCTCACCTGGTGATTTTACCAATGACAACATGCCAACCTTCAGCGGTATCGCACAGCCAGGTAGCAAGGTTACATTATACGATGGTGGTGCTGTCGTGATTGGTACCGCTATTGCCCTCGCTGACGGCACTTGGTCATTTACGCCATCAATAGGATTAACTGAAGGTGCTCACTTTATTTCAGCGGAGTATACCGACAGTTTTGGTCGTGTAAGCCCGAAATCGGATGCCTTCAAACTGGAAATTGACACAAATACTCCAGTTACGCCTACGTTGGAGCTGGTTTATGATGACGAAGGCCGCTTAACTGGTGCAGTAGAAAGTGGCAAGGCTACGGATGATAAAACTCCCACGTTCTCAGGTTCTGCAGAGCTGGGTTCGATTGTTCGTATCTGGTCTGGTAGTACGCTTTTAGGCACTACAACGGTCAGCAAGCTGGGCAAATGGTCATTCACCCCATCTCCTGCACTTGTTGATGGAAACTATGATATTCAGGTAGATGCCATCAGTAAAGGCGGTAACGCTTCACCTAAAACACCGGTCTTTGATTTAGTCATTGATTCCACGTTGATGCAGCCAGTAGAAATTGGCGATGTCTTTGCAGACAACGTGAGCGGTGTTACTTCTTCGATTCCAGACGGCGGCGTAACCAATGACACCACGCCTGTTGTTAGTGGCGTTGGCAACGATGGCGATATTGTTTACCTCTATGTAGATGGTGCAACTTCTCCGATTGGCTCTGCAACAGTTGTTGGTGGCAAGTGGAGCATCACTCCTACCACACCTTTGTCGGAGAAAGCACATGAGCTAACTGTCCGTGCTAAAGACCCATCAACGGACAAATGGGCCCCTGTTTCGCAACCGCGCGATGTTGTCATCGACATCACTGCACCAGACAAGCCCGCTCCTGCCATTGTTATTGATGATCAAGGCGATGTGACTGGCCCTGTTGGATCAGACGGAGTCACCGATGATAAACGTCCTGAATTTAAAGGCGGTGGTGTAGATGAGGGCGATACTGTAGAAGTTGTTGTTAAAGACGATAAAGGCAATCCTGTCTTTGTTGGTACTCAGGTTGTTGATGCGTCGGGCAATTGGTCAATTACTCCACCAACTGACTTAGCCGATGGCGAATACCAGATTGTTGTTGGCGTAACTGACCCTGCAGGCAACAAATCTACGCCTTCAGATCCAGTGAAAATCATTGTTGATACGCAGAAGCCAGCAGATCTGAACAATGTTCAATTAACTGATGATGTAGGCGTAATTCAAGGTCCAATTTTGGATGGCATGTCCACCGACGATACTAAGCCAACATTTAGTGGTACAGGTGTTAACGGCACTAAAGTTGCTGTAATCATCGATGGTGTGGAAGTGGCTCGTGTTGAAGTAAAAAATGGTGCGTGGAGCTATACGCCAGTGACTGCCCTGTCCGAAGCTGCTCATACCATTTCTGCAATCCCAGTTAGCGCAGCAGGTGTAAAAGGCAACGCAACAACGCCGATTAACTTCACCATTGATACTACTGCCCCAGTTACTGGTACCTTCGACGGTGTTTATTATGATGCTGGCCAGTATGGCCCATTGCCAGAAGGCAAAGTTGATTTGTCTAAACCAACCAACGATAACACCTTAATTATGCGTGGTACCGGTGGTGAAGATGGTAACACCGTGTTTATTTACGGTAGCACCGGCACGGGTGAATTATTAGGTTCAACAACGGTAATCGATGGTAAATGGGAATTCACAACTGGCGTGTTAGAAGACCGCAGTCTCAATGACAATGGTAAATGGTACGATTTCCATGTTGTGTTACAGGATCCTGCAGGTAACCAGCTGAATGTGTCAACAAACTATAAAGTCGAAGTTGATACCGTCGCACCAACTAAGCCAGTTATTCCTGGCATCAACTCGGTATTTGCAATCAATGAATTGTCTGATGAAGAAGTTACCAATTTAATGTCAATGTCCATTAATGACATTGTCACGAAAGGTGAAAATAACTTGTTCATCGATAACGGCAAAGCGCAGTTGATGGTAAATGGCGAGAAAGGTGATGTGCTGAATATTGCTGATATTCTGCCAGAAGGTGCAGAAACAGCGTCCTGGCAGCAGGCAACTGGCACTGTAACGGTTGCGGGTGTTCAGTATAATGTGTACGAAAACAACGCAAACAATGTAGAACTGTTAGTACAACAAGGCATCGAAACCCATCATTAATAGCTAATGGTTTGTTTCTTTCCCTAATATTAAGCCCTTGTCTCGCGACAAGGGCTTTTAATTTTACGGTATCAATTCACAGGGTATGTTTAATATCAGCCACAAATGAATAATCAGTATCTAACTTGCTGGCTCCAGAACCAAAATCTTCACATCCACCACATCATCTTTGATCGCCGCGCGATGATCATCCATATGCGGCATCTGCTGATGCTGCTCCAAATGACGTAGCGATTCCCACTGTTCCAACATAAAGATTGAATCCGGTGAGTTCTGTTTCCACGGCACCTGCGCTTGATGGTCAACAAGGGCGTCATACTGATGGCAGCCTTCTTCTTCCAGCACGGTAGGAATCAGTTGATTGATGGCATCAAGCACCACCTGACGTCGGCCTGGCTTGACACAAATTTCTGCAACAACGGTTAACATAGCGCTTCCTCTTTTCCCTGGGTGCTTACAGTTAAGCAAAGATCTGGCTGAGATGAGTCCGATAACGTTCAATATCGTGTGGCACATCCGGCATTTTAATCACATCGTTACAGATAAAGGTCGGCAAGCTTTCCATACCAAGGAATTGATTGGCCTTGTGGAAGTGCAGATACAAGCCATCCACGCCAACACCTTCGAAGAATTGCTCAGGATCGTTAAAGGCTTCCAGCGGTGCGTTCCAGGTTAGTGACAGCATATATTTCTTGCCCTGAATCAAGCCGCCAGAGCCGTATTTTTTGCCAGCATCGCTGCGCGTGCGCCCATCGCTGGCATACAACGAACCGTGACCTTCGGTGAACACATCATCAATGTACTTTTTCACCGTCCACGGCTCACCCATCCACCAGCCCGGCATCTGGTAAATCACCACATCGCTATCGAGATACTTCTGCACTTCTTCTGCCACGTTGTAATTGCTATCTGCGAGCGTGACTTGCACCTGGTGGCCCAGGTCGCGCAGTTGGCTGGCCGCAACCTCCGTTAATGTGTGGTTCAATTCGCCTTTCGAATGGGCGAAGGTTTTGCCGCCATCGATAATTAAAAAATTCATGTAGATTCACTCCGTTTCTGTTTGATGCCGCACACTCTACGCGCGCGCAGGAGTGAGAAAAATGCGTGATTGATCACAACACTTTTGCGTTTAACGCAATAATCCGGTCGCTTATGAAACAATCCGCACGCAAACCACCGTCAATTAAAAAGAAGAGATCATGAAAACCGCAATCTTAAGTGCATTACTTCTGGTGACTGGCGCTGCTCAGGCGCAATCCCATCTCGATGAAATCCGCGCAAACAAAACGCTCAAAGTCTGTACCACCGGCGATTACAAGCCTTACACCTATCTTCGCAGCGATGGCCAGTATGAAGGATTGGATATCAGCATGGCGCAGTCGCTGGCGGCAAGTCTTGGGGTAAAAGTACAATGGGTGCCGACCACATGGAAAACCTTGAGCGATGATTTTGTGGCGAAGCAGTGCGATATCGCGCTGGGCGGCGTATCCGTCACGCTCAAGCGCCAGCAGCTCGCCTGGTTTGCTCAGCCGCTGGGTGTGGATGGCAAAATCCCGCTGGTGCGCTGCGCTGACAAAGCGAAATACCAAACGGTTGAACAGATCAATAAAGCCAGCGTGCGCGTAATTGAACCAGCGGGTGGCACCAATGAAGCCTTCGTACACAGCCACCTGCCGCAAGCAACGCTGCAGCTGGCCGATAACGTAGGGATTTTCCAACAGTTAGTAGATAACAAAGCCGATGTGATGATCACTGATGCGTCTGAAGCACTGTTCCAGCAGCAGCATTATCCCACGCTGTGCGCCATCAATCCGGATAAACCGATGCAGTACGGCGAGAAGGCGTACATGATCCCGCGTGATGATATGAGCTGGAAGCTGTATGTCGATCAGTGGCTACATCTCAGCACCGCTACGGGAGAATATGCACAGATTGCAAAACAGTGGTTAGGTGCTGCCCGATAAGAAGATCGTAGGGTCGCCATTCATGGCGACCGCTAATCCACGCACGCATCCATGCGCGCCCAAAATGGAACTTAACGATACAAACTCGTCTTACCCAAGCCACCAAACAGATTCATTTTGTAGCGAATGACTGACTTCGCCGCCGCAATCGCATCCGGATAAATCACGTTCGGATCCCACCAGGTTTCGCGCGCCAGAATTTCACGCAGCTTATCGAAATAGGCGAATTTCATGTCGCTGGAAATGTTGATTTTGCCAACGCCCAATGTCACTGCTTCGGCGATCTCCGCATCCGGATTCGCCGAACCACCGTGCAGCACCAGCGGAATGGTTACGCGCTGCGAAATGTCTCGCAGGATATGCATCTGCAGCTCAGGCTTCATATTTTTCGGGTAGATGCCGTGCGCGGTACCAATCGCCACCGCCAGCGTATCCACGCCGGTACGCTGCACGAAATCCTCCGCCTGTGCCGGTTCGGTGTAGATCACTTTACTCACGCCGCCCTCCACCGAAGTGCCGGTATCGCCGATGGTGCCCAGTTCGCCTTCCACCGAAACGCCCACTGAATGCGCCAGTTTCACCACTTCTTTGGTCAGCGCCACGTTTTCCTCATACGGCAGCAGCGAGCCATCGATCATCACCGAAGTGAACCCACACTGGATGGCGCGCATCACATGAGCGATAGATGCACCATGATCGAGGTGAAGAGTGAACGGCACTTTGCTTTTCAGCGTGCGTTCACGCACGTAGCCAAAGAACTCATCGGTAACGAACTCCAATTCGCTGGGATGGATGGAGATAATTGCGGGCGTATTGGTGGCTTCTGCTTCTTCTACTACCGCACGAATAAAGCAGCTGTCCGCCACGTTGAATGCGCCAATGGCATAACGGTGTTCACGAGTCGGTGCCAACATCTCTTTCATTGAAATCAACATGTTAATATTTCCTCAGCGTGATGTTTACCGGAGTCGACGCGTGCGCCGACCCGATGATGGATAGGAATGTGAAATTTACACTGCGATGTAGGGTCGCTTTATGGCGACCGCCGTGCTTAAACCTTACCCGCCGATCCTGACCAGCTCAGATACTCCACCACGACTTCGCGGCAAGCGGATTCCATAAGGCCCAGCAAATCGGCCAATTCGACGTGCGGATGCTTTAGCGCCTGTTCAACAGCCATTTTTCCGGCATCAAACACCGCCGCGCCGACGTTGATCTTGGCTACGCCAAATTCGCTGACGCGGCGAATATCCTCGGCTGGCGTGCCCGAACCGCCGTGCAACGCCAGCGGTCGCGTGGCAACAGCCTGCAGCTCCTGCAAGCGCTGGAAATCGATCTTCGGCTTCACGCCCGCCGGATAGAGCCCGTGCGCAGTACCGACCGAGATCGCCAGCAAATCGATATCGGTCTGCTCAATAAACGGCAGCACATCGGCTACCTGCGTCATCTTCACTGAGGCATCAGCCAGCTCGTAGGTTGGCGCATCGGCGATATGACCGAGCTCGCCTTCCACGCACACGCCAGCGGTATGCGCCATTTTCACTACGGCGGCGGTTTGGCGAATGTTTTCTGCCAGCGGTTCAGATGAAGCATCAATCATCAGTCCGGTAAAACCGGCGCGAAACGCCTGACCAATCAGCGGAAACGCTTTGCCGTGATCGAGTGCCAGCGCCACCGGCACGCTGGCGGCATCGGCCAGCGCCCTGACCAGCGGCACCGCAACGGCGGGAGGAAAATGTGCGCTGTGGCCCTGATAAACATTCAGAATCAAGGGCGCGCGCTGCTGTTCAGCGGCTTGTATGGCGGCACGCGCGGTTTCGAGGTTGAAGCAGTTAATGGCTAGCACCGCATATTTCTGCTGAGCTGCGGTCTGAATGAGGTCATTCATCATGGCAAACATGGTGGCTCCTTATTCCAGAGTGAATTTAATGTCTTCATCGCGGGTGCCGGGGGCTTCCACGTCATCGAACTCCTCATCCGCCTGGGTAACCGGTTTCTTCAGCACCGACAGCATCACGCCGCAGACGGTCGTACCGATGCCGAGCGCCAAACAGAACAGCCACGGCTTCTCAAACAGCGGCACCACAAACATCCCGCCGTGCGGCACCGGCGCGCCTACGCCCCACACCATAATCAGTCCACCGGCGATGGCGGAGGCCACCACACAGCTCCCGACCACGCGGAACAGGTCGCGTGCAGCAATCGGAATCACGCCTTCGGTAATCATGCAGATACCCATCGGGAAGGCGGCTTTTAGCGCCTCTTTTTCCGCTTTGGTGTACTTATTGCGGCTCAGCAGATACGAAAGCGTGATACCGAACGGCGGGATCATTGAACCGACAAACTTCACCGCTTCTGGCCCGTAAATGCCGTCAACCAGCATGCCGTCGGCGAACAGCGACATGGTTTTATTCACCGGACCGCCGAAGTCGAACGTGGCCATCGCGCCGAGAATTGCGCCCATGACAAACTTCGATCCGCCCTGCATCGATTCAAGCATCCCAATCAGCGCCTTCTGTAACCAGACAATCGGCTGGCCGATAAAGGTCATCATTAACAGCCCGGCAATGATGGTGCTCAATACTGGCAGCACCATAATCGGCATTAAGCCCTGCATTGATTTGGGTAGCTTGATGATGTGACGCAGCAGCAGCACGGTATAACCGACGAGGAAGCCACCGAAGATACCGCCAATAAAGCCGGTACCGATCTGCCCGCAGATAAAGCCGACGATCAGACCGGGCGCAAAGCCAGGACGATCGGCGATCGAGTAGGCGATCGCCGCGCTGATCAGCGGTACGATCAGGCCCATGCCCCAGCCGCCGATTTGATTAAGCATCCACGCGAGGGTGCCGGTGTGTTTGCCGACATCCGGCCCGCCAATCACCTGGCCGAGCGCGATACAGATCCCGGCGGCGACGATCAGCGGGATCATCCAGGAAATACCGGTAAGCAGGTGGCCTTTGATCTCCTGGCCGTACTGACGTTTGTTGTCACTCATGCTGGATCTCCTCAGGCGCGCGCCAGTGAATCCGCCACTTTTTCGAGGAATTTCACCGGTGACTTGATCACCACTTCGGTTTTCACTCGCACAATGGGTTTGCCCTGGAAGCGCTCTTCGCCTTTGATCTTCACGTCAACAGCGAGGATCACCACATCGGCGGCGGCAATGTCCTCCTGCGTCAGCGCAGTTTCAGTGCCAATGGTGCCTTGGGTTTCCACGTGGATGGTGTGGCCCAGCGCGTGGGCCCCTTTAATCAGTTTCTCGCGCGCAATATAGGTATGCGCGATGCCTGCCGTGCAGGCCGCTACACAGACGATATTCATGTGTTACCTCAGAGAGTGAGTGTGTTAACAGAGGTCGGTTTCGGCGTACTGACTAAACAGCCGGATGATATTGCTGGGGTCGTTTTCCACCAGCAGTTGGGCAATCACCTCATCATCGGCCAGCGCACTGGCCACCTGCGACAACAGGCGAATATGGGTGGTGTTCTGATCTTCCAGTCGCACCGCGAACAGGATGATGCAGCGCACCTGGCTGCCATCAAGCGTTTCCCACGGAATATCATGTTGGGTACGGCCAATGGCGAGCGTGGTCTGTTTCACCGCCGCCGATTTTCCATGCGGGATAGCAATGTGATTTTCGAAGCCGGTAGAACCCTCGGCTTCTCGCAGCCACACATCTTCAATAAAGGCGGCGCGGTCGCTAATGGCACCGTCGTTGAACAGCAAATCGGTCAGCTCATGAATCGCTTCTTCTTTGCTGGTGGCGGTGAGCGTCAGGTTAACGCGGCGTGGCGTGAGAATGCGCGAAATATCCATGGGGAATCCTCATTCAATTAATGTTCAGCCATAGCGCAGGAGGCGCCGTCGGGCAGCTGGCTGCCAATCATGGCGTCAGTCACCCGCCGAATATCGTCATCGTTAAAAAAGGCGCTGACATACACCGCCGGAACCGTTCCGGCATGGAGGTGAATGGTGGTAATCACCAAATCCACCGTTTCGCGCTGGCAAAATGCCGCGTGATTGCTGGCCGATACCACGCCGACAATTTCCCAATCGGGGAAAGCGCGCAGAATGCGGCTCTTGAGCAGATGCGATGTCCCGACGCCGCTGGAACACACCACCAGAATGCGTTTATGGGCGATTTGTCGTTCCAGCGCCGCCTGAAAATGCACGCAGAGATAACCTATTTCGTCATCCGCTATCGATGAAAGTCCCTGGCCGTGCGCCGTTAATTGCATGGCCTGTTTGGTCAGGGAAAATATCTCTTTCATCTCCTGCTGAATATCCTCCAGTAGCGGATTACGAATGTGAATATGATATTTGAGTCGATTTAACAGTGGCTTTATATGAACCAATAATCCTTCAAATAATAATCGGTCCTGCGCTAAGTCCTGCTGAATAAATGAGGAGAAACGATCGATTAATTCACAGGTTATTTTCACGGATTCAGCGGTGGAAAATTGATTATGCAGCGGCGCATTATCTCCGCGCTCTTCCAGCACAATGCCGGACGAAACAATATATTGATAAATAAAACCCACTTCATCGACTGGCAGTGCACAGCACATACGTTGCTCAATCTGCGCCACCATTTGTTTGGCAATGGTGAGAATGCGCTGATCGAGATCCTGCGCGCTGGTCAGGGTTTCCAGCGCCAGCGCATTACCTTGCGCCATGCGATGCATCATGATCAGGATGTGGGTGCAGAGATTGAGATACCACGCGTCTCCCAGCGGATAACTCAATTGCTGCTCCATTTGTTGCAGTAACGTCTGCACAAACGCCACATCCTCATCGCCAAAATAATGCACCAGCGCTTGCTGGCTGCCGGGATCGAGGCGTGGCAGCAGCGGCGTACCGGCGACATTTTGCTGCATCACATCATTGATCAGCGAAACCATCGCCTGGCGTAACGTCTGCTCATTGCCTTCAATGTGCGTGCCGCCGGGACCGCGCTGTAGCGCCAAACCCAGCGGCTGCAGCCACTCTTCAATCACTTTTAAGTCATTAACAATCGACGCATGGCTAATGAAGTAGCGCTCCGAAAGCTTGCTGATTGAAGTCGCGCGTGGCGCATCACTTAATAGCTGCGAGGCAATCTTCACCCGTCGGCTGTTGTGGCTTAGCGCATCTGAGCTGCTTTCGTCGCCGTTGAGCTGCTGCTCGAGCTGCAAACGCTGCTGGATATCATCAACCCGCAGTCGCACGCCGCGGCCCGGCGTTTTCTCCAGCTGTAACGACCAATTACTGAGCCAGCTTTCAAGCCACTGCAGATCGCGCTGAATGGTTTTCTCCGACACGCCAAGCTGTAACGCTAACTCTTTAACGGGTTGCGGTGCTGCATGATGCAACAGCCATTTTACTAATCGGTGTTGTCGCGAAGTCAGTATTTGCATTCGGTCACCCTTATTTTGGCAAAACGTTTATGGCGAATTGAAGTTTATATTTATTCCATGCCAGAAATCAGAAGCGCAAAACTGTGGGTCTTGTGGAGTATGAATTTAGGAGAGCGTTGAGTAAGCAACAATACTAAATGATGTCCTTGCTGATGGACATCATTAATAGGCTATCTTCAGTGGGCAATTAATTGCGAAGTTGCTCACATATTATTGGCAATATTCTGTGTGACGCCGCTCCCATTCCGTTTTAATTTTCCAACCGACATCACGTTATTTAATTCGAGACGATTCTGTTCGCCGCGCGGGCTTCTCTGTGACTAAACCGCACGAATAAGGTAATATCCTCGCCAAATGAGCGCCGGATGACCCGTCGTTGCGGGCCACGAAGTGAGGATGCGAGCTTAATGAGCGAATTGACGCAGGATGGTGCAGAGCGTCTTGCCCTGCACAAGTTTACCGAAAACGCGTACCTGAACTACTCCATGTACGTGATCATGGACCGTGCGCTGCCGTATATCGGCGATGGCCTCAAGCCAGTACAGCGCCGTATTGTGTACGCCATGTCGGAATTGGGCCTCAATTCCAGCGCCAAATTCAAAAAATCGGCACGTACCGTCGGTGACGTGCTGGGTAAATACCATCCGCATGGCGATAGCGCCTGTTATGAAGCGATGGTATTGATGGCGCAGCCGTTCTCCTATCGCTATCCGCTGGTGGATGGCCAGGGAAACTGGGGCGCACCGGACGATCCGAAATCCTTCGCCGCGATGCGTTATACCGAATCGCGCCTGTCTAAATACGCGGAAATTCTGCTGGGTGAACTCGGCCAGGGCACGTCGGACTATATCCCGAACTTCGACGGCACCTTGCAGGAACCGAAGATGTTGCCGGCGCGTCTGCCAAACATTTTGCTGAACGGCACCACCGGCATCGCCGTCGGTATGGCCACCGACATTCCGCCGCATAACCTGCGCGAAGTGGCGGAAGCCGCCGTTAAGCTGATCGACAACCCGAAAACCACGCTCAATGAGCTGCTGGATGTTGTGCAGGGGCCGGATTACCCAACTGAAGCCGAAATCATCACACCACGCAGCGAAATCCGTAAGATCTATCAAAGCGGTCGCGGTTCGATCCGCCAGCGTGCGGTGTGGAAAAAGGAAGATGGCGATGTAGTGATCACCGCGCTGCCGCATCAGGTGTCGGGTGCGCGCGTGCTGGAGCAAATCGCTAACCAGATGCGCAATAAAAAGCTGCCGATGGTGGAAGATCTGCGTGATGAATCCAACCACGAGAACCCGACGCGCCTGGTGATTGTGCCGCGTTCCAATCGTGTGGATGTGGAGCAGGTAATGAATCACCTGTTTGCCACCACCGACCTGGAAAAAAGCTACCGCGTTAACCTGAATATGATCGGACTGGATAACCGCCCGGCGGTGAAAAACCTGCTGGAAATCCTCTCTGAATGGCTGGTATATCGTCGCGATACCGTGACGCGCCGCCTCAACTACCGTTTAGATCGCGTACTGCGTCGCCTGCATATTCTTGAAGGTATGTTGGTCGCGTTCCTCAATATTGATGAAGTGATCCACATCATCCGTACTGAGGATGAACCGAAGCCGGTGCTGATGTCGCGCTTTGACATCAGCGAAACCCAGGCCGAAGCGATTCTCGAATTAAAACTGCGTCATCTTGCCAAACTGGAAGAGATGAAGATTCGCGGCGAGCAGGCGGAACTGGAAAAAGAGCGCGATCAACTGCAGGCGATTCTGGCGTCTGAACGCAAGATGAGCAATCTGCTGAAGAAAGAGCTGCTGGCCGATAGCCAAACTTACGGCGACGATCGTCGTTCGCCATTGCGCGAGCGTGAAGAAGCCAAAGCACTGAGCGAAACAGAGCTGGTGAGCGCTGAACCGGTCACCATCGTGCTGTCGCAAATGGGTTGGGTACGCAGTGCCAAAGGTCACGATATCGATCCTGCCGGTTTGAGCTACAAAGCCGGTGACAGCTATCTGGCCGCCGCGCGCGGCAAGAGCAATCAGCCGGTGGCCTTTATCGACTCTACCGGGCGCAGCTACACGCTGGATCCGACCTCATTGCCGTCAGCGCGCGGGCAGGGCGAACCGCTCACCGGCAAACTGACGCCGCCGCCGGGCGCGGCCTTTGAACAAGTGCTGATGGAGCCAGACGATCAAAAACTGCTGATGGCATCGGATGCGGGTTACGGCTTTATCTGTACCTTTGCTGATTTGGTGTCACGCAATCGTGCCGGTAAGGCGCTGCTGACACTGCCAGATAACGCTAAAGTGATGACGCCAATGGCGGTGCATTCGGGCGATGATATGCTGCTGGCGATCACGCAGGCCGGACGCATGTTGATGTTCCCGGTCGGCGATCTGCCGCAAATGTCGAAAGGCAAGGGCAATAAAATCATCTCGATCCCGTCTGCGGACGTTGCTGCGGGCACCGACAAACTACAATGGTTGCTGATTCTGCCGCCAGGCGCGTCGATCACGGTGTATGTCGGTAAACGTAAGCTGATCATGCGTGATGAAGATCTGCAGAAAGTGCGTGCCGATCGCGGTCGTCGCGGCAGCGTGGCGCGCGGCCTGCAACGTATTGATAGCGTAGAAGTGAATGCTCCAGCGCGTCCAAAAGCCGACGCGAGCGAAGAGTAACGCTGTAATTCAGGCGATGGAATGCCCAACTTGAGGAATCTATGTTACTAATTTTACGCGCAATTATTGTTATTGTTTATTCGATTCTGGTCAGTATTGTTGGCTGTATCTGGTGTCTTTTTTCACCGCGTAATCCGCGTCACGTCGCAACGTTCGGCCATATGCTCGGTCGTCTGTCGACAGTGTTTGGTCTCAAAGTAGAACTGCGTAAACCGCCGGAAGCCGCGCATTACGGCAACGCAATCTACATTGCTAACCATCAGAACAACTACGACATGATTACCGCAGCCAAGATTGTGCAGCCAACAACGGTCACCGTGGGCAAGAAAAGCCTGCTGTGGATCCCGTTCTTTGGCCAGCTTTACTGGCTAACCGGCAACCTGTTGATTGATCGTGATAATCGTTCAAAAGCGCATGGCACAATCGGTGAGTTGGTGGACCAATTTAACAAAAAGCGCATCTCGTTCTGGATGTTCCCGGAAGGGACGCGCAGCCGTGGCCGCGGCCTATTGCCGTTTAAAACCGGTGCGTTTCATGCGGCGGTGGCGGCAGGCGTGCCAATCATTCCGATCGTGGTCTCCAACACCCACGACAAGATTAAACTGAATCGCTGGAACAACGGTTTGGTGATTGTGGAGATGTTGCCGCCCGTCGATACGTCGCAGTTTGCTACCACCTCGGTGCGTAAGCTCGCCACGCATTGCCGTGAATTAATGTCGACTAAACTGGAAGAATTGAACGCCGAAGTCGCCGAACGCGAAAAAAACGGTAAACTCTGACCAGCCAAATGGGGCAGGTGATCATCTGCCCCGATCTCAAGTCACACAGCAACGAATAATTAATTAAAACAACATGGACACGGCGTCCTCACGCCACGCTCAAAAGGTCTGAAGTTTTATGTCTTGCAGCAGACGTCAGTTTATTCAGCTTTCTGCCGGTGTCGCGTTGGCTTCCGGTGCCATACCTTACGCCGCTCGTGCCGCCGCGCCATTGGGCGACACGCCACTTCCTATTCCGCCACTGATTGAATCACGTCGCGGTCAGCCGCTATTTTTAACGTTACAGCGCAGCCATTGGTCATTTAGTGGCAACAGCAACAAAGTGCCGGTGTGGGGCTTTAACGGAATGTACCTCGGGCCAACGGTGCGCGTGTACAGTGGCGATGATGTGAAGCTGATTTACAGTAACCGCCTCAACGAACCGGTATCGATGACTGTCAGCGGTTTACAGGTGCCGGGCGCGTTAATGGGCGGTGCGCCGCGCATGATGTCGGCCGGAGCCGATTGGGCGCCGGTGCTGCCGATTCGTCAGGGCGCCGGCACATTGTGGTATCACGCTAATACGCCGAACCGCATGGCGCCGCACGTCTACAACGGCTTAGCCGGCATGTGGCTGGTTGAAGACGATGTCAGTAAATCGCTGCCGCTGCCGAAGCATTACGGCGTCGATGATTTCCCGCTGATCATCCAGGACAAGCGTCTCGATAACTTTGCCACGCCGGTTTACAACCCCACCTCTGATGGCGGGTTTATTGGCGATGTGCTGTTGGTCAATGGCGTGCAAAATCCCTACGTCGAAGTGTCACGCGGCTGGGTGCGTTTGCGCTTGCTGAATGGCTCGAATGCGCGCCGTTTCGATCTTACCTTTTCCGATAATCGTCCGTTTACGGTGATCGCCAGCGATCAGGGCTTCCTGCCTGCGCCGGTGGCTGTACAGCTGCTTACGCTGGCGCCGGGAGAACGTCGTGAAGTGCTGGTGGATATGTCGCAGGGCGATGAAGTCTCGATTATGGCTGGAACAGCGGCGGGCTTGATGGATCGCCTACGCGGCTTGTTTGAGCCTTCATCCATTCTAACCAACACGCTGGTGCTGAGCTTACGTCCTACTGGTTTGTTGCCGCTGGTGACGGACAATTTGCCGATGCGTCTGCTGGCGGATCAGATTCTGGACGGCGTGGCGGTGCGCACGCGCGAATTCCGTATTGGCGACAGCGAGCCGGGCATTAACGGTGTGCTGTGGGACATGAACCGCATTGATACCACTGCGCAGCAGGGCACCTTTGAGCGCTGGATCATTCACGCCGATCGCCCACAGTCGCTCCATATTCAGGGCGTAATGTTCCTGATTAAGAACGTTAATGGTGCGCAGCCGATGGGTGAAGATCGCGGCTGGAAAGATACGGTGTGGGTTGATGGCAGCGTGGAATTGCTGGTGAGCTTCCCGCAGAGTTCGTCAGATCATTTCCCGTTTGTCTATTACAGCCAGACGTTAGAGATGGCGGATCGCGGGACAGCGGGGCAATTATTGGTGAATCCCACGTCTTAATTAAAACGGTGCGCATTTATGCGCACCGTAGGGTCGCCAATCATGGCGACCTTTGCAAAACGCTAGCCGTTAAACGTCTCCGGATCCGGCCCCAGACGATTACCGCTATCCAGCTTACTGATCTCGCTCACCTCAGTTTTATCTAACCTGAAATCAAACACCTGGAAATTCTCACGAATACGTTCCGGCGTAATGGACTTCGGAATCACCACTAAGCCGCTATCCAGATGCCAGCGAATAACGATTTGTGCTGGCGTCTTGCTGTATTTCTTCGCCAGCTCGCGGATGATCTCCTGATCGAACACGCCTTTACCACCTTGCGCCAGCGGGCTCCAGGATTCAGTCTGAATCTGATGCAACGCATTCCATGCGTGCAGCGTGCGCTGTTGCAGCATTGGATGCAGCTCAATCTGGTTCACTACCGGCGATACACCGGTTTCATCGATCAAACGCTTCAGGTGCGCCTCGTGGAAGTTACATACGCCGATGCTCTTGGTTAAGCCCTGCTGCTGCAGCTCAATCAATCCCTTCCAGGCTTCAACGAAGTTATCTTTTTCCGGGCACGGCCAGTGCATCAGATACAAATCCACCTGCTCCAGCTGTAATTTCTTCAGGCTGGTTTCCATCGCCTGCTGCCAGTTGGTTTGATCGTCATTCCATAGCTTGGTGGTGATAAAAATGTCTTCGCGTGCCACGTCGGTCTCTTGCAGCGCTTGTCCAACCGCTTCCTCATTTTTGTAGATGGCTGCGGTATCGATTGAGCGATAGCCGACTTTCAACGCTTCCAGGATGGCGTTACGCGCATCGTCAATGCTTGCCTGCCAGACGCCGAGGCCAAGCTGCGGCATCATATTGCCGTCGCGCAATTTAATAATGGGTTGCTCTGCCATAGTTGCTCCTTATCTGTTGCAGTGACTTACCGTAGAAAAGATGTGCTTAAGTCTAGTCAACAAACCTTGCCTGCGGATCATTGTGGCAAGCAGGCAGCAATTTTGCCCGGTAGATTTCTGCAAATTTCTTGCCTGATTCTCCAGTTTGATGGAGTTTTGAGCAGCCTTGCGGCAAACTGCATTTTTTGCTGCCTGAGAGAGAACCATGTCATACGACGCCCTTTGTCGCCAGCTGGCACAGCGCGTGGTTGCACTAATGAGTGACCTGCATAAGCCGCTGTGCGCAGTAGAAAACGTCAAACTCATTTATGCCTGCGAAACCCTGCCGCGCACGCCGATGATGTACCAGCCAGGCATTGTGATTCTGTTTCAGGGGCGCAAAACTGGCTATCTCGGCAGCACCGTTTTTCACTACGACGCCACCAAATATCTGATGCTTACCGTGCCGCTGCCGGTGGAGTGTGAAACCGAAGCTACGCTGGCAGAGCCGCTGGCTGGCATGTGTTTAAGCGTGGATGTCGCCAGCCTGCAGGATTTGCTGATGGATATCGGCGATGACGAGCAGTTCCAGCCACAGGCGCAAACCTC
>Ga0105244_10000941_pt1 | contig 24482 bp, 18 predicted proteins | sample KBSM44metaG_FD_80423 | JGI IMG/M metagenome (GOLD analysis project Ga0105244, IMG submission 80423) | Miscanthus rhizosphere microbial communities from Kellogg Biological Station, Michigan, USA - KBS M4-4 metaG | ecosystem: Host-associated > Plants > Roots > Rhizosphere > Soil | place... | reverse complement strand
GGCTTTATTGACGTCATACCACCAGGTGTCAAAGCCGGTTGTGTATAACGGATGGATGGCAGGTTTGGAGAGTTTTCCCCACCAGGCGAAGCGGTCTGCTGCCATGTACCACATCGGAATCATGTAATTATTCCATGTCAACACACGATCCAGTGCACGCCCCAATGGCAGCAATTTTTGTTTGTCACCTTGATGCGCCACAATTTGAGAGACCAGTTTATCGACTACCGGGCTTTTTACTCCCGGCGCATTGTAAGAGGAGTCGATGTATTCTGAGGCCCATGAAATTTGCACATCCGCACTAGGGTAAGGCATGGCGCTGTAAACCCTCGGCATCATGTCGTAGTCACGGCTGCGCAGGCGATTGGTGAGCTGCGAGTTATCCACCTGACGCACCTCCATTGTGATCCCCAGGCGTTGTAAATTATGCTGGAACGGTAAAACCCACTGGGTGTTGCCGGTGGTGCCAATCAACAACTCGAAGCTAAACGGTTTCCCGGTTTTCATATTGATGAGCTTCTGGTCTTTGAGTTCCCACCCAGCATCTTTCAACAAGTTCAGCGCTTTGAGCAGGTTGTCACGGTCAAAGCCATCACCGCGGGATTTTGGCGGGTTGTAGATAGTGGTAAACACCTCTGGCGGTAAGTCATCTTTCATGGGGGCCAGGATCGTCAATTCATCGGCATTCGGGTAATCCCGCGCGGCATATTCTGTGTTCTGGAAATAACTATTCGCCCGATTGTAGGCCCCATAAAACAGCGCTTTATTCATCCATTCAAAATCGAACGCCAGGCCAATCGCTTCGCGGACTTTTCGGTCTTCGAAGATCGGGCGCTGGATATTAAATGCCAGCCAGCGTGTGTCCTGAGCGGCATCGTTGGGCCGTTCTTCTTTTATAATGAAATGATTCGCAAAGTTCTTTCCGGTATAGCGTGTCGCCCAATTCTTTGCGCTTGCTTCGATGTGAAAATCGTAGGCTCCGGCCTTAAAAGCTTCAAAAGCGACATTGTCATCGAGGTAGTAGTCGTAACGGATGGAGTCGAAATTCCAGCGACCACGGTTTACCGGTAAATTGGCAGCCCAATAGTCTCTGACGCGGGAGTAGGTAATATATTGCCCCATGCGCCATGCCGTTATTTTATAAGGGCCACTGGCCAGCGGAGGAGCAGAAAGCGGGTCGCTGAGCTTATGATCTTTCCAGAATTTTTCAGGGAACACCGGGAGCGAGAATAGCCCCAGCATCCGTTCTTTACTGGGGTCCGCCAGCTCGATGCGCACCGTGAGTGGCGCGATGGCTTTAACTTTTGCACCCTTATAAATCAGGCGAAACTGCGGCACACCTTCAGTCATGAATTTATTGAAAGTGAAAGCGACATCGCTGGCTTTGATGGGCGTCCCATCATGAAAACGTGCGCGGGGATTAATTTCAATTTCAGCCCAGGCAAAATTGCTGGGATAGCGCGCCATTTCACCGATTAACGGGTAATAACTGCCAGGCTCATCATCTGAGGTGGTAAAAAGCGTGTCATACAAGGATTCGGTACGCACGCCAGGATTGCCGCGTAGCGCATAACGGTTGAAGTTATCAAAGGTGCCAATCGCCGACAGTGTGATGTTTCCGCCCTTTGGGGCTGCGGGGTTGACGTAATCAAACTGCGTGAAGTTAATGGCGTACTTAGGTTCACCTAACACGGCGAAGGAATAGCTTTCCTTGATGTTTTCAGCCTGGCTTGAGGTCGCAATCAGGCAAAGGCTTAGCAAAGCAAAGGCGCGGGCAAACATCTATGGGCCTATCCTTGTCAGAGCGGAGATATTACCTCATTATTTTATCCCAAAATAATATCAATTCTCAGGTAACACGCCACCGCATAATAACTTCATGATGATGAATCATAAGTTATACCCGTCAGACTTCAAGCTGCATCTGTGCTGTCCTTTCTTATGTAAGCTCTTGGTACTCTTTTTGCTGGCCTTCCCATTCCTGCAATTGCTCAAAGGTGAGAGGGCGGGAGAAGTAGTAACCCTGTAAGTAATTCACCCCCTGGTCAATCAACCATTTGGCTTGCTCACGGGTTTCAACCCCTTCGGCGACGGTGGTCATACTGAGTTTACGTGCCAGAGTAAGCACGGCGTCGAGCACCGGAGAGGTGACGGTTTCAAAGCCGATCGAGTTAACAAAGCCACGATCAATCTTGAGATAGTCCAGTTTAAAGCGTTCGAGATAGATTAGTGCGCTGTGTCCTGTTCCAAAATCATCGACAGCAATTTCATATCCCTGCTCGTGCATCCAGGTAAACAGGCAACTGGCTTCATTTTCTTTAACCATATCGCGTTCGGTGATTTCAAAAATCAACTGGAAGTGATGAGGGGGCATCGAGGCGGCAAAAGCTTGAATATCTTCTTTGAAGGTTGGCGAGTGCAAATGGCTGGGCGCGAGATTGATACCAAGTCGTGCACCGGGCGGTAAAACATGCTGGAGTTTTTTGGCATCCCGCGCGATCAGTTCAAACAAGTGGCGGGTGAGGGGAACAATCAATTGCTGGGCTTCTGCAAAGGCGATAAATGCATCTGGAGGAATGGGGCCGGCAATAGGATGGTTCCAGCGCATCAACACTTCAACCCCGGACATCTTAAGCTCTTTGGCATTCACGACGGGTTGATACACCACAGAGAATTGCCCGCGTTTAATGCCGGTCAGAATCTCTTTTCCTGAGCGTAGGCGCACAGTAAGCAACCAGGCACATAACGCACTGCTCAGTATGCCGAAAACTAAACCTGTAAGAATGGATATTTGAATGTCTTCAGCAGGCCAGGTTTCACCATATAGCGCTAATTTGATGGGGTAATTCTGAAGAGTAATGATGCGTGTAGGGTGCGTTGGCAACTCTGACACATTCATTACGTTGTTGGATTGCGTGGTTAGTGCTTTATTGCCGACGATAATCGCCATCGAAACCAAATCGCTTTGACGAGTGCTGAATAATAAATAAGGCGTGAGGTCAACATTCAGAGTAGCGAAAACGCCGCGGCCAGCAATCACCGGGTTTTTAAACCATGCGGTAACTGTCGGTTTGCCGGGCATCATTGGCGTGCCGTGCAGGATATCAATATCGACGCTTTGATTAAGATCGATGTCAGGGACGATTTGGTGCATATCCATCAGCATGCTGCCCGTTGCGGAAGAGCAGTAAGCTTCACCATTTCGCACTAACACAAAGGCGCGGACGTTGGCGTTAAAGGCGGCTCGCGAGGTGAGTTCACCCGCAACTTGATGGCAATCAGAAAGCGTTAACGGCTGGATACTGCTGGTGGTGGACTGAAGTTCATTGAAAAAGCGGCTTAGATAGTCACGTATATCTTGCGTCAGCATGTCATAACTGGCTTCACGCTTACTGTGTAGCGTGAGGCTGGTTATTCCACCAATCAATAGCGCAGCAAGGATACCCGCCAAAATACTGAAGGCGGCAATTTGCCGGATAGAGGTAAAGTAGCGTGAAAATATATTCTTCGAAAACATGGATAACGGGTTCCTGCAAGCGCAAGAGACTTATGGTTTATTTGCGTTTTTTTGGACTATAACGCAAAAACTGCCATTGCGTCATAAAGTTTCTAACGGAAATTATGATCATTTTGGAATCGTTTACTGTTAGAACTTACTGAATTTCAGACAATAAAAAACGCTGCCTGGGCAGCGCTTCTTGTCTCGTCGAATTGTTTTCTTGCAAACAGCCAAGGGATTAACTGTCTGCAAGAACCGCATCAACTGCGGCTCAGTACGCGTCGGGCTTCGTTATAACGCTTCTTCCAGTACGGTTCGTCCATGCTTGAAATCGTCACACCACTGCTGGTGGAAGCATGTACAAACTGATTGTTGCCGATATAAATACCAACATGTCGACCGGTCGAACCTGCACGGAACAGAACTAAATCACCAGTACGTAATTTATTACGTGAAATCGATTTACCTGAGTCCTGTTGTTCAGAAGTTGAACGAGGCAACTCTAAACCAAATTGTTCGCGGAATGTGCGTTGTACAAATGCTGAACAATCAATACCGCTTTTATTGCTGCCGCCAAGACGATAACGAACGCCTTTCCAGCTTGCATATTGATCCATGAGACGTGTTTTCACATCTACATTACGGACCATCTCTTCGAATTCATCCTGAGAAGCTTGCAGTAAAAAACCATCTTTATTGCCGACTGCATGCGTCTCAGAATGCATATTTGCGGTGTTTGTCGAACTACATGCTGACAGCATTACTGCCACAGCAATTGCGGGAATCGCCCGCAAGATATATCTCAAAATAGGCTGAGATTTGACCATTATGTTTGTTATCCCTTGAAGTCCTTAACGATAAATATCGTTATGCAAAATGCCAACGTGACGAGACTAATTACCTGAACGCCATGAAACAATTGCTTATACGCAAAACTGTGGCATGACGCACAAATTTATTCACACTGAGAATGATTTGGCTTTAAGCACAAAACGTATCCGAGGGTACCCTATCAACACAGACGTGGCGAGTGGTTTTCACTGATTTTTTATAAGAAATTGTGATGTTAATAAACGATAAAGAATATTGCTCATTTGTTAATCGTGATTGGTGTTTATATGTGCAATCACTTCATTTTTGTGGGGAAATGTAAAGGTTAAATATTAGCCTTTTTTGATGGCGAGATGAAAAATCATCAGAGTTCATTCCATTCTCTGATGATTGGGATTCATTCGTGTTTTTCAGATGTTAATTATTTGTATTGGAGCGTTCCGGTAAATAGCGATCCAACAGACTAATTAACCCGTCGCTTATTGGGGTTAATAGCACCCATGGCAAACAAACAAGCGCAATAGAGAGCGAGCCTACGAAGATATCAGTAAACCAATGTGCGCCAATCATCATGCGTGGCATCATGAAAATCAGGAAAATAATAACGGCAATACCAAACGCTTTTTTGCCGAAATAGCGCAGCATGAAGCCAGTGAAAATCAGCAACATTAACCCGTGATCGCCAGGGAAACTGTCTTTGGAAGCATCCTTCGTCGGGAAATGCAGCAATTCACTGACGCGATAAATATCGGTGAAATACAGCGAAGGGCTGACGTGAGATTCCGGAATCAAATGGCCGAGCTGATTAATAATCACTGCGCAAAATAGCATCACAATCCCCATGATGAACATGCGGCGGCGACCGGTGGCTGATTCTTTACGCCAGAAGCTGAAAAACAGTGAACCCATCGCTAATAACGAAATACCATCAAACACCCGATTATTGGTCACAGCAACAAGTAACAAAAAGGTATGGCTCTTAACCAGCGCCTGGTTAAAGAAATGGAAAATGTTTGAATCGATTACGAACCAATAGCCGTGGCCTGGGGGTAGATACCAACTAAAAAATAGGGCTAAACCCAGCGCGTTCAGCGCCAGGATTGCCGATAATCGAAGATTTTTCATACAATATCACGAGGCATTTTAACAAAGGGCGAAAGGGTAGACTTACAAACTTAAACGTAACTTCAACAGGGAAGTTTGCAGTGCGTTCCAGTCAACTTCACCGCTATGAATTAACTCGATGCGGCTGTCCGGTGGTGCGACATTTTGCGTTTCAATATGGAAATCAAGTCCCTGGCGGTTAATGCGCACCAGACCTTCCGCAATTCGCAGCACACCTTTCACGCGGTCGACGGGGGCAAGTCTGGCCCATTCCAGAATCCCGACAGTGTCAAAAAGTGTGTCGGGATCAAAAATCCAACCGCAACCAACATAACCCTGGCCACTATTAATGCTGCGTCGCCAGCGTTGATGCTCCGGCAGGCTTAACGCGGCAAGCCCCTTTGATGCGGCGTGGCTGTGACTGTGTTCAGGGCTGGAAGGAAGCTCGCGGAGATTTATACGTGGTCTATCGAGAAGACGGATGTCGATGTTGCCGTTACTCGCTGCAATAATTTCACGCCCCGCAGCTTCGCGCTGTTGCCATTCGGCCAATGCATTGCGGCTTTCATCGCAGGCCCGGTCTTCTTTATTGGCAATAATAATATCGGCGGCAGCCAGTTGATCGCGGAAGTTATCATTATTAATTGCGCGTTCATCAAGCAATTGGCGAGGATCCAGCAAGCAGAGCGTGGCGTTGAGCTCTATCCACGGTTGGTAAACTTCAGCGGTCAGCATATCAAGGATTTGTTTGGGATGCCCGAGGCCGGTTGGTTCAATCAGCAAACGGTCGGGTTTACCCTGGCGTAGCAACGTGTTCAGGCCAACTTGCATTGGCAAACCATTCACGCAACACATACAACCGCCGGGGATTTCTTTCAACAATGCGCCACTGTCAGCTAACAATGCACCATCGATGCCGACTTCGCCAAATTCGTTCACCAGCACAGCCCATTTTTCATGCTCAGGTTTATTGGCCAGCAAATGCAGAATGGTGGTGGTTTTACCGCTACCGAGAAAGCCGGTAATAAGGTTGGTTTTAGTCACAGGTGCTCCGGACAGGTTTAGTAAACCTTACGTGATTGAATGATCACAATCCTGAACAATATTGATGAAAAAAGGAAGACTGAACGCGCCTCGCTTCCTTGTTCAGCGCGTTTAAGGGCATAGATCGTTAAATTAATCGACCAGTTTTGCGACTGCTTCGCGCGCGCCGAGGTTGCATAATTCGCTCCACGCAATTTGGATACGGGCAACAAATTGTTCATCAACAGGCAGGTCGCTACCAAAGATTTCATGCAGGTTGAGCAGGGCGAGTACCCGTTCTTCAGTAGTGCTGCTTTCAACCAACATTTTTATTTTTCCGGCCAGCGGATCACGAATATCAATCTCATTGCCAGCGTCATCAGTGCCGCTGACATAACGCATCCAGCCTGCAATGCCCAGTGCAAGACAAGGCCATTCATCACCTTGCTGGAGATGCCAGCGCACACTTTCCAGCATACGTTGCGGCAGTTTCTGGCTACCGTCCATCGCGATTTGCCACGTGCGATGTTTCAGCGCCGGGTTTTCGAAACGGTCGAGTAACTTATGTGCATACTGCTGCAAATCGACACCAGTCACGCGCAGTGTCGGCGCTTGTTCCTGCATCATTAAGCGATGCGCAGCCAGGCGGAAATTGTTATCAGCCATACAATCATTGACGTGCTGATAGCCCGCCAGATAGCCGAGATACGCGAGGAAAGAGTGGCTGCCGTTAAGCATGCGCAGCTTCATTTGTTCCCATGGCATCACGTCGTCGACCATCTCAACACCCACTTCTTCCCATGCCGGGCGGCCAGCGACAAAGTTATCTTCAATCACCCACTGGATAAACGGTTCGCCTGAAATCGCGCACGGATCTTCTACGCCTAAGGCATCGGTGATTTCTTGCAGTGATTCCGGCGTTGCCGCAGGGACAATTCTGTCGACCATGGTGCTTGGGAAGGTCACGTGCTCACGGATCCAGTCGGCTAACTCCTGGCTGCGCGTTTCTGCCATGCCAATAACCGCGTTGCGAACGACATGGCCGTTGTCGGGAATGTTGTCGCAGGAAAGTACGGTAAAGGGACACAACCCGCGCTCGCGACGGCGATTAAGTGCTTCCACCAGAATGCCTGGTGCAGAATGGGGCTCGGCAGGATTTTGCAAATCGTGAATAATTCGTTCGTTACTATTGTCGAGTTTTCCGGTCGCCGGGTCGATGCAATAACCCTTTTCAGTCACAGTCAGGGAAACAATCGCCACCTGCGGTTCGCAGAACTTCTCAATGATTGCATCAAGGCCATCAAGTTTTGCGTTCAGGCACTCATTCACCGCACCAATAATAATTGCCTGGTTACCGTCACGGCCTTTTTCCAGCACGGTATATAAATGATCCTGGGCCCGCAGCGCGCTCATCAGTTTGTCGCCACTGAACAAGCTAATTTCACAAATGCCCCAATCGCCCGCCAATTTATTGAGTACCCGATCGGTTAACAGCGCCTGGTGTGCACGATGAAATGCGCCAAAACCAAAATGGACGATGCGGGTTTTTAACGCTTTGCGATCATAGCGTGGCTGCTGAACGCTGGCGGGGAGCGTGACCGAAGCAATTGTATTCATAATTGTAAATCCTGATTAACGAATTAGTAACATTGCGCAGTCTAAAGTTATATGACAACAAATTAAATTGGTGTGCTGGCTTTATCCCTTTAATGTGAGCTGGATCAACCAATATCACCGCAAAAATTGACCGAAAAGAAGAATCCGGTATGGTAGTAGTCAATACAGCATTTATAATTGGTATGACAACTTAACTGAGGAACTGTCGATGGAACAAACATGGCGTTGGTATGGCCCAAAAGACCCGGTATCTCTGGATGATGTGCGTCAAGCGGGCGCGACCGGTGTCGTTACTGCTCTGCATCACATCCCAAATGGCGAAGTGTGGCCGGTTGCTGACATTAAAGAGCGTCAAGCCGTGTTGGCAGCGAAAGGGCTGACCTGGTCTGTAGTAGAAAGTATCCCGGTGCACGAAGAAATTAAAACTCACTCCGGTGACTACGATAAGCATATCGCAAACTACCAACAAAGCATTCGTAACCTGGCAGAATGTGGCATCGACACCGTGTGCTACAACTTCATGCCAATTCTGGACTGGACGCGCACCGACCTGGAATATGAATTGCCAGATGGCTCAAAAGCCCTGCGTTTTGACCAGATTGCCTTTGCGGCATTTGAGCTGCACATCCTGAAGCGCAAAGGCGCTGAAGCGGATTACAGCGAAGAAGAGCAGCGTCAGGCGCTGGACTACTTCAACAATATGTCTGATGCCGAAAAAGAAAAACTGACCCGCAATATCATTGCCGGTTTACCCGGTGCGGAAGAGGGTTACACCCTGGACCAATTCCGTGCGCGTCTGGCGGAATATGACGGCATCAGCAAAGATCAATTACGCGAAAACATGGCGTACTTCCTGCGTGCGATTGTTGCCGTAGCAGAAGAAGTTGGCGTGCGTCTGGCAGTTCACCCGGACGATCCACCGCGTCCAATTCTTGGCTTGCCGCGTATCGTTTCTACCATTGAAGATATGCAGTGGCTGAAAGAAACCGTCAACAGCATTTATAACGGCTTCACCATGTGTACCGGTTCTTATGGCGTTCGCGCTGATAACGACCTGGTGCGGATGATTGAAACCTTCGGCGATCGCATTCACTTCACCCATCTGCGCGCAACTTGCCGCGAAGATAACCCGAAAACCTTCCATGAAGGCGCGCACCTGCAAGGTGATGTGAACATGGTTGCGGTGGTGAAAGCGATTCTGACTGAAGAACAGCGTCGTAAAAATGCCGGTGATGTGCGTCCGATCCCAATGCGTCCGGATCACGGCCACCAGATGCTTGACGACCTGCACAAGAAAACCAACCCTGGTTATTCAGCAATTGGCCGCCTGAAAGGTCTGGCTGAAGTACGCGGTGTGGAACTGGCTCTGAAACAGACCCTGTTCCCGGACTTGCTGAAGTAAGCTAAAAATTCCCTGATTGTCTCCTTCTCCTTCAGGGGGAAGGTCGGGATGAGGGGGTTTTACAGACATAAAAAAACGCGCCAATTGGCGCGTTTTTGCATTCTAAACAGCAATTAATCTGCACGACCCATAGAACGCTTTTCAGCGATATGGATGCGGATCTTTTCACCGGTCACCATATATTCTGGAACCTGAATCACCAGGCCAGTCGACATCGTTGCGGGCTTGGTACGGGAGCTTGCTGACGCGCCTTTGATGCCTGGTGCGGTTTCAACAATTTCCAGATCCACAGTCTGTGGCAGTTCAAGTGCCAGCAGTTGGCCATCCCAGGTCAGAACCTGCATGTCTGGCATGCCGCCTTCTGGAATGAACTGCAACTCGTCTTCAATCTGATCTTTAGAGAAGATATACGGGGTGTAATCTTCTTTATCCATGAACACGTATTCGTTGCCATCGATGTAAGAGAAATCAACGTAACGGCGGGTCAGGGTAATGGTGTCGACGATATCGTCACCTTTAAAGCGCTCTTCAACTTTCTGGCCAGTACGGACATCAGAAAAACGCATTTTATAGAGGGTTGCAGCGCCACGTGCGCTCGGTGCCTGAATATCAATATCTTTAACAATCAGCAGTTTGCCGTTGTAATTCAGTACCATACCTTTTTTGACTTCGTTAGCTCTTGCCATCGATGTTTCCTGTAAAAAATTGAGAGTCGAAAATATTGCGACAAATTACTCGCGGGGCGAGTTTCAGGCAAGCGGATTCACTGCTGAAAGCCGATAAATGCACATAGTAAAGCCACGTGACTACTGCTACAGTCCAGATCCTTGTCAGCCCACCGGAGCATTTCAGATGGACTGTCGTCCCGATTGCGGCGCATGTTGTACCGCGCCTTCCGTATCAAGCCCAATCCCTGGCATGCCGCATGGCAAGCCGGCCAATACATCCTGCATTCAACTTGGCGCTGACATGCGTTGTAAAATTTTTCTTTCGCCGCTCAGGCCGAAGGTCTGCGCCAGCCTGCAAGCCACGCGTGAAATGTGTGGCACCACGCGCCAGCAAGCCATGGATTATCTGATATATCTCGAAGCGGCGACGGCCCCTTAACGGCCCATAACCTGGCCGTTTATTCTACCATAACCAGAATAGGGTCAAATATTTAACATGTTGATCATGATATAAATTCCTTGCCTTTGCCTGTCTGAATCTATCAGCAGGAATCAATCATTGGGAAAAGGAAATACCATGAGTAAAAATCTACTGTTATGGCTGGTCAGCCTGATGGCAGTGCTGCCTCTGCAGGCCGCTGAAATCCCACCAGGAACCGTGCTCTCCCCCCAGCAAATTTTCCGCTATAACAATCACAGCGATCCGAACAGCATTGATCCGCAAAGAGTGGAGGAAAATACTGCCGCGCAGGTGGCACTGGATCTTTTTGAAGGGCTGATATGGCTGGATGGCGAAGGGAATCCCCAACCCGCGCAGGCACAGAGTTGGCAAAAAAGTGACGATGGAAAAACTTACATTTTCAGCTTACGTCCTGGACTAACGTGGTCAGACGGATCGGCGCTGACGGCGCAAGATTTTGTCACCGGCTGGCAGCGGGCAGTTGACCCGGCGATTGCCAGCCCCTTTGCTGACTATTTAGCCGCGGCACACGTTGTTAATGCCCAACAGATTGTCAGCGGAAAACTCGCTCCTCAGGAACTGGGTATCCGTGCTGTGGACCAACATACGCTGGAGATCAAGCTCGACCAGGCTACGCCATGGTTTATTTCCATGCTGGCATGGCCCACGACATTCCCGGTACCGCACCGCCAGGTGGCACAGTATGGCGACCGTTGGACGCGGCCAGAGAATATTGTGACCAACGGGGCGTTCGTGTTGGAGCGCTGGATAGTGAATGAGAAAATTATCGCGAAACGTAATCCACATTACTGGAATAATCAGAAAACAGTGCTGGAGCAGGTTGAGTATCTGGTCATCGACAATGCTGTTTCAGGTTATAACCGCTACCGGGCTGGGGATGTTGATTTAACCTGGGTTCCCGCCCAGCAAATCTCTGCGATTCAACGACAAACGCCACAAGAGTTGCTGACTCTTCCACGCCTGAATACCGAGTTTTACACCTTCAATACCATGAAAGTACCGTTTAACGATGTGCGAGTCCGCCGTGCGTTATACCTGACAGCAGACCGGGAGCTGATTGCTGAAAAAGTGCTAGGTCTGCGCGTGCCTGCTACAACTTTGACGCCTGCTCAGGTCGCGTATTTCATGCCTCCTGAATTACCCGATCTGTCGCAACCCATGCGAACGCGTATCGCCGAGGCACAAGCGTTGTTAAAGGAGGCTGGATATGATGCAGAGCATCCACTGTCGTTTGAGATTTTTTACAACAAATACGATCTGCATGAAAAAACGGCGATAGCGTTGGCCTCAATTTGGCAGAAAAATCTACGAGCTAACGTCACTCTGCGTAACATGGAGTGGAAAACCTATCTCGATTCCCGGCGGAGCGGGGATTTTATGTTATCGCGTCAGTCCTGGGATGCTACTTATAACGAACCTTCTACCTTTTTGAATACGCTACTGGCAAACAACCCTGAAAATGTCGGGCACTGGCAGGATGCTCAGTATAATCAACTGATTACGCAGGCTGCCAGCAGCACTGATGCCAAAAAACGCAACGAGTTGTACGCCGAAGCCGAACGCAGAATCAATCAACAAGCTCCGCTTATCCCGCTGTATTATCAGCCAATGATCAAAGTGCTAAAGCCTTATGTCGGCGGTTTCCCACTGCATAACCCGCAGGATTACGTCTATAGCAAGGAGCTGTATATCAAGCAGCACTAAATAAGCGACCAGGCTAAATGTCTTTGATGCGTACCATGCACCAGGCTGTGATGCCAATCATGCCCAGCGCGATATAAAACACGGTGTGGTAGTTCCAGATTTCAGCTACCACACCGGCCATCGACCCGGAAATAATCCAGCCGACACGCGTGGTATTGGTATACAGCGTGGTTGCAGCCCCTGCCTGGCCTGGCATTAAATCCTGAAAATAGAGCATGCCGATACCCGCCAAAATGCCGATGAAAATCGCGTTCAGCAGCTGCAAAGCCAGCAGCATAAATTCGTTATGCAGCGTTAGCATACCAATGTAAAACAGCAGTCCTGCAACGCCCGCAATACGCATCAGGAAGCGCTTACCGAAGCGTTTGGCGTAGTAACCGGCAATCAGCATCGTTGGGATCTCAAGCCCGGCGGCTGTCCCCATCATCACACCCGCTAGTTTCTCCGGCAGATGTAATTCATGAATGATGTAAAGCGGCATATTAATGATGTACAGGCTGTTACAGCCCCACATCATGGTGCAAGCAACAAACAGCAGTAAGGCGTCACGACGGTTACGGCGGGGGGCTTCAAGCGTGGTGGTTTTCACTGCCAATTCTTTGCGCATCGACGGTAACAGCATTCGCACCATCACACTGCACACCACAAACGCCAGTGCGGCACTGAGATACATCGCGGTAAAGCCAAACCCAAGAGCCAGTGCGTAAGCGATTGGCGGGCCAATAACCCAGGCGAGCGATACCTGCGCACGCAAAATAGAGCTGAACATCACGGCCTCGCGACCAGTGCGGTCTGCATGTTCGCGCGCCAGGGCAAACATTTGTGGGTTCGCGGTAGAGCCAAAGCTACTGAGGAAAACCCCGACAAACAGCAACACGAAATAGTTACGGTTCCAGGCAAACAGCACGCAGGCTAAAGCGCCCAATAAACAGCAAACAAAAATGAGCGATTTCCGATCGCCTTTGCGATCGGAGCGGCCAGCCAGAAACTGGCTGACCAATATACCGATAACCGCGCTGCCGGTAAAAAAGAAACCTACCATCGCCGGACGGACATGAACTTCTTCAGTCAGAAACAGGCTCAGAGTCGGGGTTTGTAATGCACCCGCAATTCCGGTCAAAAAAGCTACAATCAAAAAGGCAGAAGAAGTGATATCAAGGGGCTTGCGGGTTGCTGCTATCGGGGAGTTTTGCATGCTCTCAGTGTCGCTTATCAATGAACGCGCGGAGTTTACGCGCCTTGTCAGGAAATAAACAGTTGTTCAAATCAAAAGCAGCCCGAAAAGTTAAAACGCTGTTCCTGTTTAGGTTCAGCAAAAGCTGAAGTTTCTACATTGAGTGCTGAACGTACCGTGTCGTTGTTTGTAATTGCCGCGACTATCGCGGTAAAAATGTGCGTAACCTCTAAATTTCGGCAACGAAATCACAACATGACTTGCCTGAATCGCGGGGAATCTTCACACTCCTTGAAACGTTTCAGCGTCGTCTTATTTTGTATCAGGAGTGGGATGGCGCATTTTTTCTCATTGCAGCTGAATCGTTTCAATTCAGCAGGAGAGGAGAACCATGTTCCAGTTATCTGTGCAAGACATACACCCCGGTGCTAGCGCCGGAAATAAAGAAGAAGCGATACGTCAGGTTGCCGCAGCACTTGCGCAAGCTGGCAATGTCAGCATTGGCTACGTTGAAGGTATGCTGGCTCGCGAGCTGCAAACCTCTACTTATCTGGGTAACGGTATTGCCATTCCGCACGGCACCACTGATACCCGCGATCTAGTATTGAAAACCGGCGTTCAGGTGTTCCAGTTCCCACAAGGGATCGAGTGGGGCGAAGGCCAGACTGCTTATGTCGCTATTGGTATCGCCGCCAGCTCTGATGAGCACCTCGGTTTACTGCGTCAGCTGACACATGTATTAAGCGATGACGAGGTAGCTGAACAACTTAAAAACGCCACTTCAGCAGAAGAACTTCGCGCTTTGCTGATGGGCGAAAAACAGTCTGCATCTTTGCTGTTCGATAACTCATTACTGGCGCTGGATGTCACCGCAACCGACTTGATGACGCTGCAAGCATTAAATGCCGGGCGCATCAAACAGGCTGGTGCGGCAAACACCGAATTTGTTAGCCATGTTATTTCCAGCAAACCCCTTTATTTAGGCCAGGGCATCTGGCTGAACGACAGCACCGAAGGCAACCTTGCCAGCGCTGTCGCTATCAGCCGTCCTGCAGCTGTATTTGAAACTGAAGGCCAGCCGGTATCGCTTTTGATGACGGTGGCTGTGGCCGACGATCAACCCTTACAGGTCCTTAACCGCCTGAGCGACATGCTGATCAACAACACGGCTGACCGCTTGCTGAACGCAGATGCGCCAGAGTTGCTGACGCTGCTGACCAGTGACGCAGCGCCTGCACAAAATAGCCTGAGCGCCGAATTCCAGATTCGCAATGAACACGGTTTACATGCTCGCCCGGGCACCGTGCTGGTGAACACCATTAAACAATTTAACAGTGAGATAACCGTGACCAACCTTGATGGCACCGGCAAGCCTGCCAATGGCCGCAGCCTGATGAAAGTTGTGGCGCTTGGCGTGAAGAAAGGCCATCACTTGCGCTTTACCGCACAAGGTGATGATGCTGAACAAGCGCTGAAAGCGATTGGTGAAGCAGTCGCAGCCGGTCTTGGCGAGGGGGCAGCATGAGTCGTCGCGTCGCAACAATTACTCTGAACCCGGCATACGATCTTGTCGGTTACACCCCGGAAGTTGAACGTGGTGAAGTTAACCTGGTACGTACCACTGGCCTGCACGCTGCGGGTAAAGGCATCAACGTTGCTAAGGTTCTGAAAGATCTGGGCATCGACGTTACCGTTGGCGGCTTCCTGGGTAAAGACAACCAGGATGGTTTTCAGCAATTGTTCAGCGAACTGGGCATTGCTAACCGTTTTCAGGTGGTGCAGGGCCGTACCCGTATCAACGTTAAGCTAACCGAGAAGGACGGTGAAGTTACCGATTTCAACTTCTCTGGTTTTGAAGTCACGCAGTCGGATTGGGATCGCTTTGTTGCTGATTCCCTGAGCTGGCTTGGTCAGTTCGACATGGTCTGCGTCAGTGGCAGCTTACCCGCAGGTGTTTCTCCAGAAGCCTTCACCGACTGGATGACCCGTCTGCGCAGCCAGTGTCCGTGCATTATTTTCGATAGTAGCCGCGAAGCATTAGTCGCCGGTCTGAAAGCGGCACCATGGCTGGTGAAACCGAACCGCCGTGAACTGGAAATCTGGGCAGGTCGTAAACTTCCGGATATGAAAGATGTGATTGATGCTGCCCACGCGCTGCGTGAACAGGGGATTGCTCATGTGGTGATTTCTCTGGGTGCTGAAGGCGCACTTTGGGTTAACGCATCCGGTGAATGGATAGCGAAACCACCAAGTTGTGAAGTCGTCAGCACCGTAGGTGCCGGGGATTCCATGGTCGGTGGGCTGATCTACGGCCTGTTAATGCGTGAATCCAGTGAACATACCTTACGCCTGGCGACGGCAGTTGCGGCACTGGCGGTAAGTCAGAGCAACGTCGGTATTACCGATCGTACTCAACTGGCGGCCATGATGGCTCGTGTTGATCTGAAACCTTTTAACTGACAGCAGGAGAGGAACAATGAAAACGCTGCTGATTATCGAACCTGGTCTTGGACAGGCTCGCGCTTACCTCGCTAAAACGCTGTTGGGTTCCGCAGCTCAGAAGGCGCGTCTACAGATTATCGACAATCCGAACGATGCCGAAATGGCGATTGTGGTAGGTAATGCCATTCCTGCTGATAGCTCGCTGAACGGCAAAAAGGTATATCTGGGTGATATTGACCGTGCAGTTCAGCACCCGGAACTGTTTTTAGGTGAAGCGAAAGACAAAGCCAAACCTTACACGGCACCGGTAAACGCAGCACCAGTGGCTTTGGCTAAAGGGCCGAAACGTGTGGTTGCCATAACCGCTTGCCCAACGGGCGTCGCGCATACCTTTATGGCTGCTGAAGCCATTGAAACCGAAGCGAAAAAACGCGGCTGGTGGGTAAAGGTTGAAACTCGCGGTTCGGTTGGTGCGGGTAATGCGATTACGCCAGAAGAAGTCGCGCAAGCGGATTTGGTGATTGTTGCGGCAGACATCGAAGTGGATCTGGCTAAGTTTGCCGGAAAACCGATGTACCGCACCTCAACCGGTTTGGCGCTGAAGAAAACCGCGCAGGAGCTGGATAAAGCCGTTGCTGAAGCGACACCTTATGAAGCGGTTGGGCAAAGCAACACTGCCGCCAAAGAAGGCAAGAAAGAGTCAGCGGGCGCTTATCGCCACTTGTTGACCGGTGTGTCATTCATGTTGCCGATGGTGGTCGCGGGCGGTTTGTGTATCGCGCTGTCATTTGCTTTCGGTATCGAAGCGTTTAAAGAGCCGGGTACGCTGGCGGCGGCACTGATGCAAATCGGTGGCGGTTCAGCCTTTGCGTTGATGGTTCCTGTTCTGGCGGGCTACATCGCGTTTTCTATCGCTGACCGTCCAGGCCTGACGCCAGGTCTTATCGGCGGTATGTTAGCGGTTAGTACTGGTTCAGGTTTTATCGGCGGTATTATTGCGGGCTTCCTCGCAGGTTACATTGCGAAGCTGATCAGCACTAAGCTGAAACTGCCAACCAGTATGGAAGCGCTGAAACCGATCCTCATCATTCCATTGTTCTCAAGCCTGATTGTGGGTCTGGCGATGATTTATCTGATCGGTACGCCGGTTGCGAAAATCCTCGAGGGCCTGACTCACTGGCTGCAAACCATGGGCACGGCGAATGCGGTTCTGTTGGGCGCAATCCTTGGCGGTATGATGTGTACTGACATGGGCGGGCCGGTAAATAAAGCGGCTTACGCCTTTGGCGTCGGCTTGCTCAGCACTCAAACGTACGCACCAATGGCGGCGATTATGGCTGCTGGCATGGTGCCACCGTTAGCGATGGGCCTGGCAACATTTGTTGCGCGTCGTAAATTCGACAAAGCACAACAAGAAGGCGGCAAAGCGGCGATGGTTCTCGGCCTGTGCTTTATCACCGAAGGGGCTATCCCGTTCGCGGCTCGTGATCCAATGCGTGTTCTGCCGTGCTGTATCATTGGTGGTGCAGTGACAGGTGCGATTTCCATGGCGGTGGGTGCCAAACTGATGGCGCCACATGGCGGTCTGTTTGTGTTGCTGATTCCTGGCGCGATTACACCGGTTGTCGGTTACCTGATTGCGATTGTGGCAGGTACCTTGCTGGCAGGGTTGTCTTACGCCTTCCTCAAACGCTCAGAAACTGAATTAGCGGTTAAAGCGGCGTAATACACTTTACTGATTTCAAGCTCCCGGTTTCCACCGGGAGCTTTTTTTTTGCTTATGCAGCAGCTTCTTGATGCTGTTGTGCTTTCAGCCACGCAATCTCTTCGGCCCAAATATCCGGGTTCGTGGTTTCCAGAATCAACGGAATTCCGTCAAAGCGGTTATCACGCATGATCCAGCTAAACGGCGTGTGGCCAATATTGCCTTCGCCGAGGCTGTTATGACGGTCAACACGGCTAGCGAAGGCACTTTTCGCGTCATTCAGGTGCATGCCGCGCAAGTATTTGAAGCCAACAATACGCTCGAATTCAGCGAAGGTTTTTTCACAATCCGCTTCAGTACGCAGGTCATATCCCGCAGCAAAGGCGTGGCAGGTATCGATACACACGCCAACGCGTGATTTATCTTCTACGCCATCAATAATCGCCGCCAGATGTTCAAAACGGAAGCCAAGGTTGCTGCCCTGGCCTGCGGTATTTTCAATCACCGCCGTCACGCCTTTGGTTTTATCCAGCGCAATGTTAATCGACTGCGCGATACGCGCCAGACACTCTTCTTCAGGGATTTGCATCAGGTGGCTGCCCGGATGGAAGTTCAATAGTGACAGGCCCAACTGCATGCAGCGTTCCAGCTCATCAATAAAGGCTTCACGGGATTTTTCCAGCGCTTCTTCAACGGGGTGACCGAGGTTAATCAGGTAGCTATCGTGGGGGAGGATTTGGCCTGGACCGTAATGGTACTTTTCACAGGCACGTTTGAAATTGCTGATAACTTCTTCGGTCAGCGGCGCGGCACGCCACTGACGTTGGTTTTTGGTGAACAGGGCAAAAGCAGTGGCTTCAAGCTCATGTGCGCGAATCGCGGCATTTTCCAGACCACCAGAGGCACTAACGTGTGCGCCAATAAACTTCATCATTCTTTCTCCTGTCAAAACCCGCTACCGGGAAAGCGATAATGATAGCGGGTTAGGCAGGAAATATCAGGACATAAAATGATGCACGCCGAGGTTAATCGCGCCACCCCCAACGATGAGCCAGATAAACAGCACCAGGGCCATCAACAGCGGACGCACACCGGCTTTTTTCAGCGCGCTGAAGTGGGTGGTCAAACCCAACGCGGCCATTGCCATGGCTAACATGAAAGTATCCAGTGTTATCAAGGCATTGACAGCCCATGTTGGCAGCAGGTGTAGCGAGTTAAACATCGCGACGACAATAAACAGCACTGCAAACCACGGGATGGTAATTTTACTTTTCTGCGCCTGACCTGCCGGAGCCAACTGCTTAACGCGAGCGGCCAGGAAAATCAGGAACGGAGCCAGCATCATCACGCGCAGCATTTTCGCAATTACCGCAGCATTTTCAGTCTCAGGGCTGATGGCATGACCCGCCGCCACCACTTGCGCAACTTCGTGCATGGTCGAACCGGTATAAATCCCGAAGGTTTCCGGTGTAAACCAGTGCGTCACATACGGATAAATCATCGGATAAATAAAGATTGCCAGCGTGCCGAAAATCACCACAGTCGCTACAGCTACCGTAACTTTACTGGCTTCAGCTTTAACTACCGGTTCGGTTGCCAGAATCGCTGCGGCACCACAAATACTGCTACCGGCACCAATTAACCAACTGGTTTGTTTATCCAGACCAAACACTTTCTGACCTAACCAACAGGCGAGGGCAAAGGTGCTGCTTAATGTCAGCACATCGATAATCACACCGCTGACCCCGACATCGGCTATTTGCGAAAACGTCAGTCGAAAGCCATAAAGAATGATGCCGAGGCGCAACAGATGTTGTTTGGCAAACAGCACGCCACCATCACAGTGTTGCCAGATTTTTGGGTACAGCGTATTGCCAATGACCATCCCGCATAAAATGGCGAGAGTTAGTGCTCCAAGGCCAAGGCCAGCAACGGAAGGAATGTTACCCAACCACAGTGCCAGCGCAGTAATTGCGCCTGCAAGCGCAAGACCTGGCAGGAAATGCCACAATGAATGACGATGAGTGGGAATTGATAACGTAGCCATAACCTTCTCCTTAGTGTTGGCAAAAGTGTATGGCTTGCTGGCTTAAAAATAAAATTGATTATATATTTATAACCAATCTGAATAAGTGTTAAGGCGCAATCACGATGCACATCACTCTGCGGCAACTCGAAGTTTTTGCCGAAGTCCTCAAAAGCGGTTCTACCACCCAGGCTTCACAGATGCTGTCGCTGTCGCAGTCGGCAGTAAGTGCTGCGCTGTCCGATCTCGAAGGGCAATTGGGTGTGCAGCTATTTGATCGTGTTGGTAAACGTTTGGTGGTCAACGAACATGGTCGTTTGCTGTATCCGCGCGTCGTGGGCTTGCTGGAACAGGCAACGGAAGTCGAACAGTTATTTAAAGAAGATAACGGCGCGATTCGCGTTTATGCCAGTAGCACCATCGGCAACTATATTCTGCCGGAAATGATTGCCCACTATCGCCGTGATTTCCCGGCGCTACCGTTGGAAATGAACGTCGGTAATAGCCAGGATGTGATTAACGCAGTGGCAGATTTCCGTGTCGATATTGGCCTGATAGAGGGGCCGAGCCATATGACGGATCTGGTCACCGAGCCCTGGCTTGAAGATGAGCTGGTGGTGTTTGCGCCGCCGAGTGCACCTTTCTTGCAACAGCCGATCACCCTGGATAGCCTGGCGGAACAGCCGTGGATCCTGCGCGAGAAAGGCTCCGGTACGCGTGAAATCGTTGATTACCTGCTGCTTTCGCATTTACCGCAATTCCAGCTTTGTATGGAATTAGGCAATTCAGAAGCGATTAAACACGCCGTGCGTCATGGCCTGGGCATTAGCTGCCTGTCACGTCGGGTGATTGAAGAACAGTTGGCCGCGGGATCGCTGGTGGAAGTGCCTGTGCCGTTACCACGCCTGGTGCGGACGCTGTATCGTATTCACCATCGCCAGAAGCATATATCCAACGCCTTACAGCGTTTTTTGAAATATTGCGATGAGTAAGATGGGTTTATATAAATATAAATCAATACACCGTAATTAAACGAAAGTTAATTAATGGAGTCAGTGCAGTGTAAAATACGATTAACCGTAAATCTATTTTATATTGCTGCGTTTATTGATTCGCTGTTTATAAAGCGCCACATAGTATGGCGTTTTTAAATTCAGAGTATTTCAATATGAGCAAACTACTGATTACCGGCGCAACAGGCTTTCTGGGCGGCGCTGTATTGGCGCGGGCGCTATCAGATTCATCTTTTGAATCCATTCTGCTACTGGTTAGAGCAAACACGGCTGGTGAAGGTGTCGCTCGTGTCAGAAATAACCTGGCTAATTTTGGGTGTAACGAAACACTACTCGCTAAAATTAATGAAAAAAATATATTGCTGGGTGACCTGGCTTATTCCGAAGACTTTTTGAATGATGAAAGACTTTCCTCGGTGACTCATGTTATTAACTCCGCTGCCGTCGCTTCATTTGGTGATAACGCATTAATCTGGAAAGTGAATGTTGAAGGGACACTAAAATTCGTTAAACGCATGGCTGATGTTTCTGGTTTAGTGCGCTTTGTGCATGTGGGAACTGCTATGTCTTGCGTGCCTGAGGCGGGAACCCTGGTCACTGAGAGCATGACACGTAAGCCTGAAGAAGAGCATTTGGTGCAATACACCTGGTCTAAATCCACCATCGAACAATTAATCGTCGAACAATGCCCGCAGCTCCCGCTGGTGATTGCACGTCCCTCGATTGTGGTCGGCCACAGTGAAGAAGGGTGTCGTCCATCCAGCAGTATTTTCTGGGTATTCCGTATGGCTCTGATGCTTGGGAAATTCATGTGCGCGATGGAAGATAAGATTGATGTGATTCCGGTGGATTACTGCGCAGAAGCTTTGTTGTTATTAACTCAACATATTGAACTCACTGACAAGGTTTACCATATTTCTGCCGGGGATACGGGAAGTACCCGATTTGTTGAAATTGACCGCGCTATGGCAGCTGCATTAGATCAGAACCCTATTTATGCGACTTATCAGCAAGTAGATTATAGCGAGCTTGTCAAAAACCGTAGAGAATTCAAAACTATTTATGGGCCATGTAACGAGCGTCTTATGCTAAGAGCGATGCGTTTATACGGTGAATTCTCGATGTTAAATGTGCGTTTCTCGAATAAAAAACTGCTGGATTTAGGCATGTCGCCGCCGCCGCGCTTCGTTGACTACATTAATCGCTGTGTCGACACCACCCGCGATTTCAGTATCCCTGAATTAATGAAGGTTGATTTTAAATAAAATAACCCGCCAAACCGCATGGGGAATGGATTCCCGCGTAGCACGACAGCCTGGCTCACGCCCTCTTTTCATCTACTATCATAAGTGCGTTACTTATAATTCTTCTCCGATCATGAAGCTCTCTTATAACTTCGTATTTCTACTACATGTATAGGGCTGGTTTGCTACAATCGCGCCTCATTTTTTGGAAGGACCGCAATTTTCTATGGTTTCTCAAGATCAAACAACACAAGCGCCTGGCTTACGACGTGAGCTAAAAGCGCGCCACTTAACGATGATCGCCATTGGCGGATCCATCGGTACCGGGCTATTTGTTGCCTCTGGTGCAACCATTTCTCAGGCGGGTCCTGGCGGCGCGCTGTTGTCCTACATGCTGATTGGTCTGATGGTGTACTTCCTGATGACAAGCCTGGGCGAGCTTGCGGCATACATGCCGGTTTCTGGTTCATTTGCCACCTACGGGCAGCAATACGTTGAAGAAGGCTTCGGCTTCGCGCTGGGCTGGAACTACTGGTACAACTGGGCAGTCACTATCGCGGTTGACCTGGTCGCCTCACAATTGGTGATGAACTACTGGTTCCCGGACACCCCAGGCTGGATCTGGAGTGCGTTGTTCCTCGGCATCATGTTCCTGCTCAACTACATCTCTGTTAAAGGCTTTGGCGAAGCAGAATACTGGTTCTCACTGATTAAAGTGACGACGGTTATCATCTTTATCATTGTCGGCGTGATGATGATTCTTGGCATCTTCAAAGGTGCACAACCTGCGGGGTGGAGCAACTGGGCGGTAGGCGATGCGCCATTTGCGGGTGGGTTCTCCGCCATGATTGGTGTGGCGATGATCGTCGGCTTCTCCTTCCAGGGGACTGAGCTTATCGGTGTTGCTGCGGGTGAATCTGAAGATCCAGGTAAGAACATTCCACGCGCTGTGCGTCAGGTGTTCTGGCGTATCCTGCTGTTCTATGTGTTCGCGATTCTGATTATCAGCCTGATCATTCCTTATACCGATCCGAGCCTGCTGCGTAACGATGTGAAAGACATCGGCGTTAGCCCGTTCACTCTGGTATTTGAACATGCAGGTCTGCTCTCTGCTGCGGCAGTGATGAACGCCGTTATCCTGACTGCAGTACTGTCAGCGGGTAACTCCGGGATGTACGCATCGACTCGTATGCTTTACACCCTGGCATGTGATGGCAAAGCGCCACGTATTTTCTCTAAGCTGTCTGCTGGTGGTGTGCCGCGTAATGCGTTGTATGCAACCACGGTTGTGGCGGGCTTGTGCTTCCTGACATCAATGTATGGCAACCAGACCGTGTACCTGTGGCTGCTGAACACATCCGGTATGACTGGCTTTATCGCCTGGTTAGGTATCGCGATCAGCCACTACCGTTTCCGTCGTGGTTATGTGAAGCAAGGGCTGGATCTCAACGACCTGCCGTACGTTTCTGGCTTCTTCCCTGTCGGGCCTATCTTTGCCTTCGCCCTGTGTCTGATTATCACACTGGGCCAGAACTACGAAGCGTTCCTGGCCGATAAGATTGACTGGGCTGGCGTGACAGCGACCTATATCGGTATCCCGCTGTTCCTGGCAATTTGGTTCGGCTACAAAATTACCAAAGGGTCTCGTTTTGTGAAATACAGCGAAATGACATTCCCAAAAACGTTTAAGAAGTAATAAATTTCGAACCGACAATATTACAAGGTTCGTTAATAAAAAAAGGGCAACGATATATTCGTTGCCCTTTTTTATTTATCAAGAAAGCCCTTTTTTACCCTGATTATCTATTGGATATTCCTTCGCCGTATCGCCGTTTCTTGGGTATCAGGCGGCAATATGCAGCCGCAATTGCTCGATAAACACTATCTGCGTAAGCACGGTAAAAGCGCCTATTACGGTCAATAAATAGCGGTCAATAATTCACTTCACAATGGCGGATGACACTTCGTTTATCCGCCCTACAAACCCCGTTCCTGCCGTTACAACTGCACTCGATACCTTACAAAATTTAACAATTTGATTGATAACCATTCTCGTTTAATTTATGGTGTCGCCACGCTTTACCCCGGCTGGATGTCGGTGAGTAAGGTTCGACGTCGTTTGCCAATGTAGCGGGCGACGCACCAAGGAATGTGAGCCTTTTAGCTTGTAATTCACCTCATGGAGAAAGGAATGTTAAGGTTGAATCCCATCGTCCGGGGAGGACTCTGCGCGTCAATAATCACCGCTGCGTTTCCGGTAATTGCCGAACAACGTGAAGACACGATGGTGGTGACTGCGTCTGCCACCGAGCAAAACCTCAAAGATGCCCCAGCCAGTATTAGCGTTATTACTCAAGAAGATCTGAAGAAAAAGCCTATCCAGAACCTGAAAGATGTTTTGCAGGAAGTCCCAGGTGTGCAACTGACTAATGAAGGGGATAACCGCCAGGGCGTCAGTATTCGTGGTCTGGACAGTAGCTACACGTTGATTTTGGTTGATGGTAAGCGGGTGAACTCGCGTAATGCCGTCTTCCGTCATAACGATTTTG
>Ga0105244_10000940_pt1 | contig 24494 bp, 22 predicted proteins | sample KBSM44metaG_FD_80423 | JGI IMG/M metagenome (GOLD analysis project Ga0105244, IMG submission 80423) | Miscanthus rhizosphere microbial communities from Kellogg Biological Station, Michigan, USA - KBS M4-4 metaG | ecosystem: Host-associated > Plants > Roots > Rhizosphere > Soil | place... | reverse complement strand
GGAGGAAAAACGCAGCCGAGTTCGCGTAGCGTCTTCTCGACCCCATCGCGCGTGTTGCGCCCTTCGGTTATGGCCTGCATATCGCCCATGCTGGGGAGTTCAACACCGGCGATATGAAGTAGACACGCTAAATGTTAAAACGACCATCGCACGCCCGCGTTATAACGCCAGCCTTTAGCACCGTTGCCATCGATCTCTTTGCGGTAATCCGCTTCGGCATACAGCGCGACGTCCTTATTCAGCGTAGCGCTGCCGCCTAAGCCAACATCCCACATCTGACCGAACTTACCGCTTTCAAAGGTTTGGCTGCCATCAGCATCTGCTGAACCTATCTTGGTTTTCGCGGTGCCGCCCCAGCCTTTGTAGTAATTAGCGCGAAGATAAGGCGTGTAGGCATTCTGGCTGGCGTCCTGCCAGGTGCGATCAAGGCGCGCGCCGAGTCGGCCAATGGTTTGATCGTAATCGTTGTACGTTACGCGCGTGCGATCGCCATCGGTGAAACTGTCCATTTTTATCTGCAACCAGGTAATTTGTGCCTGCGGTTCGAGGCGTACGCCGTTGGCGAAGGTGAACGGATAGCCCGATTCTACCGAGGCCGTCCAGCCGTTACCTTTCGGTGATGCCACTTCTTTCTGGCGCGCAATGTCGGTTTCTCCGCGATACCAACCCCAGCTCAATGAGCCATCGAGGTAAAATCCGCTGTCACGCAGCCAGGTGCCGTACAGCGAAATGCTGTCGCTATCAAAACTGGTGGAGCTGTAACCGTCCGCCGCGTGTGGGCGAATACGGGTGTTACCGCGCGTATACGCCACGCCGCCACGCAGGCTATCTTTCGCGCCATCAGCACGCAGCAGGTTGCCGCCCAATTGCACGGCGCTGTAATCCAGATCGAAGTCGTAGCCGTAATCCGCTAAACCGCGATTGCTTTGATATTTAAGATTGGAGCCGAGATAACGGATAAACATCTCGCCGCCCACCGCAGCAGAATCGGTTTGCTGCTGACGCAATTCGCCGAGGCGTTTATGCAGATCGTCGGTTACCGCCAGCGAGTAATAAGCCAAACCGACCGGTGCCGAGATATACGATGGCACCTGCGGCGTCACGGCCAGACGCGCGGCGCGCTGATTGCTGCCTGCGCGTGGCTGACACAGCGAACCCTCTTCACAGACAAAGTTGTTAGCCAATCGATAATCCCATCCGCCCGCAGCGGAGCTGCCGGGCGCAAAGCTGGCTAAGCCGTATTGCCACGGCCCGGACGCCACATAGCCGCTCTGTAGCGCAAAGCTGGTTGCGCTGGCGCTGCCGGTCACCTGCGCCAGCGACACACCTTCGTTATTGGCAATCGCGCCATCGCGGTTGCTATCCAGCAGCGGGCCGCCGATTAGCCGATCCTCGATCAACGTCGTTCCTGTGACATTGCCGTTTACGCGCAAAGTGTCACTTTGTGTCGCAGTCGAGTTGAGTTTCAGGCTGCCGCCCGCCGATGCCAGTTCGCCATCAATGGTTAAGGTATTCGCCGCTGTGTTGCCGCCGTTGGTGAGATCCAGCGTACCGGCGTTATTCACCACCAGCGAATCATCGGTCGCGCCTTGCAACAGCGGGTTGACGTTATCGCCGGCGAACAGCGTACTGCCGGCATCAATATTGATGGTGCTGTGCGCCAGTTTGATGTTGTCAGTTAGCGTCCATTTCGTCGCGAAGAAGTTGAGCGTGCTCCAGCCCGCGCCGAGGTTGGTGCCTTTGCGGGTATCATCGCTGGCAAATGAGCCGCCGCGCGCCGTCAGTTCGCTCAGGCTGAGCGTGCTGCTTGCGCCGTTTTCGGTGGTGATGTGGCGAGTATCCGCCAGGCTGACTTTTTGCACCGTCGCCTGATTCGCTGCGCCGCTGCCCATCGTCAGACTGCCATTCAGCGTGCCGCCGGTGACCACCACTTCATCGCTGCCGTTGCCGGTATTCACATCGCCAATCACCGAACCATCGAGCAGTGCAATCACATCATTACCCGCGCCACCGGCTACTACCACCTGATCCGGGAACGGCGCGTTAATCGTGCCTTCATTGATAAATACCGTCTCTCCGCCGCGCAGATCGATCAGCGGAGAGACGCGGCTCAGCGAGGTAATCGAGCCCTGGTTGATCACCTGGCTGGCGGTGCTGGTGACAATCGCCGAACCGCCGTTGAAATCGCGAATGCCGATGGAGCCCTGCGAAATCACTCTGCCGCGGGTGTTGGCGCGAATGCCGGTGCCTTGTCCGGAAACCAAAATGGCATAATCCTTCCCGATCACCAGATCGTTGCTGGTGGTTGAACCATCGGCATTTTCGAAGCGGTAGCCGGTACCGCCGCCGCTGACATTAATCAGCGCGCTGCCATTGGGATCGAACGAGGTGGCCGAGCGCACACCGTTGCCACCGCTCACGTCCAGCATCACGTTCTCCAACGAGATATTGGTGGTTTCAGCGCGATTGTTGATCACGCTGCCGCTGCCGTAGCTACCCAGGATGATGTCGTTGGCTTCAAAGCCCTGCGCCCCGGTATCAAGTAGCAAACCATCCGCATTGCCCATCGCCTGGATGGCGCTCGCGCCCTGCCCGTCGCCGTAGATTTTCAGCCAGCCGCCGTTACCCACGCGCAACGCTGCGATGCCGTCATCGACACGCAGGGAACTGTCCACTGGAACGTATTGACCGAAGCCGCTGCTGACATCCACGCCGATGCCCGATGCAATATGCATGCTGCCACGGTTAATAAAGTTACCGCCGTCATGCACGCGCGCGCCGGTGCTGTTGGGCCCGGTGAGATCGACCACGCCCTGATACTGATTAAACAAGCGCGCACCCCCGCTCACATCAAACGCGGTGCTATTGCGGCCGTTGCCGGTGATTTGCGAGGCGGAGTAGATTTCCGACTCATCGCCGCCGACCACCGCCGCCGTACCGTTTTCGCCATTCAATGCGATACCGCTGGTAATGACGCCCTCGGCGCTGCCGCTGACGCGCATCACCGTGGCATTTTTACCGGTTACGGTGTAATTGTCGGTGCTGGAAACAGAAGCGTCGTACCCGCTCACGTCCATACCGGTGGTGCTTTCACCGCTGAGCGTCACGTTGCCTGGCGTTTCGGCATACAGCCACGCGCCGTTAACAATTTCGTACAACCTGGAGTTTTCCGTGCTGACATCGGTACTGCCGCCATGGCTGATCAAACGCGTACCGGGATCCGCCGCGCGAAAACCGTATTGATTTCTGTCGTGGTACACCACGCTATTGCCGTCGCCTAACTCAAGCAGTCCACCGGCGAACACCGCGCCCGCCAGCGCGTTTGTGCCGAACAAATTGATGGTGCCGTTTTGCGAGAAGCGCGCCAACTGGTGATAGGAGATCACCCCTTTGCTGGGAGAAAAACTCTCAGAATCCACGTTATACACATTGAGTAAGCCGATATTGATGACTTCCGTCGGCGTTACGCCATCGGTGTATTCGGGGTTGCCATACGCATACAGCCCCGTGCTGCCGCGCGTCACCGTAATATCGCCACGGTTGAAGGCAAAGGCGCCATTTTGCGCATAAATGCCGTTGGTCCTCTGGCCGCCTAAGGTGATGTCGCCGGTATTAAGCAACTGAGCGTGATTGGTGACAACCAATGCCTGCTGATTATCAGCGACGCCGCTAAGCGCCGCGTGGTTGATCAGCAGCGTATCAGGATTAAACTGCGTTTCCGGATTGATCGGTTGGCCTACCAGGGTGAATTTGTTGCCATCAGCAACGGCGCCGGTCGCGCCATTGCTGAGCAGTCTGATACGGGTAGCCGCATCAATGGTGGCGTGCGCACCATCGCTGATCTCAACTGCACGGGCGTAATTGCCTGCAACGTTGAAGGTCGCGCCATTAGTATTGACGTCGGTGAACTCACCACTGCCGTACACGCCCGTCGCAAAGGCGTTGGTCATGGAAAGCGTGCGGCCGGTGCCATCAAAATCTGCACCATCTGCAACGCGAAATATGTTGCCGTACGGCACGGTGGCGCTGTAGCTGCCGTTGGCGGGTAAGTTGATTCTGGCGTTGGGTCCAATGGTATAAAAACTAATATGGCGAGCGGTATACACGTTGGGATCAGGCACAGATATCGGCACCGCATTGGCGCTGACATCCACGCCCGCGCTGCCCTCCGCGCGAATACCAATGTTTGAGTTTCCGCCAAGTCGAATCGGCCCGCTAAGGTTTGCGTAGGCGGTACCGCCCGGGTCGCCCTTTACCCACACTGCAGTGCTAAAGGCGTCGGTATAGCGATCGCCATCGCCAGGCACATTGATTGCCCCGCTGGAAAACGCTACGGAGTCATTGCCATCGCGCGCGATGACTTTGAGTCCGGTGCTGTTGTAGCCGTTAATATTGATGGTGCCCGTATTGCCAACCTTGCCAAGACTGCCGGAATCGAGCACTAACATGCCAACGTTCTCTGCAGGCTCGGGTTGTATCAGGCCATTTACGTCGATTACGCCGTTGTTAAGCGTGACCGCATGAGGCGCAAGTTCCACCTTCATCCCCGCCGCGTTTTGCACTTTTGAGCCAATGACGATGTGGCCGTTATTCACCGCTTTTGAGTCAAGAAATTGATAGATACCGCTGGCACCGCCACTCAGATTGACGGCGACATCTTCGGTTGGATCATTTTTGCGATTTTGCGGTGAGCGCCCGATGTAGAGGGTGCCATCTCTGGCATTAACGAAACCGCCTTTGCCATCGCTGCTCAACAATACGCCAGCCGCTGCGCCACCGTTACTGACATCGCTGACGCCGACGTTGATGTTGCCGTGGTTAATTACCTTGCTGTTATAGGCATTGATGCCGGCGCTGAAGCCTGCGCCGGGTTGCACATTGATCACACCACGATTAATGAATCGACTTTCATAACTGGCAGTGACTGCGCTGCCGCCCGCACCAACCGTACTGCTATCCACACCTGAACCATTGGCGTTATTGAGAAAACCGGCGTTGATGACGCCGTTATTGTAGCCGCGCGCGCCATAAAGTAACTCCAGACCCGAACCGGTGCTGGAGAGTTTGCCGTCGACAATCGCCTTCGCCCCGTTGCTGGCGCGCATCACCGCGCTATTGCTGTTCACCACTTCCAGCGTTTTGCCGCGATTGATTTTCACTGTCGCTTTCGGGCCATCGGCGCTGAGCACCACCTGATCGAATATCGGCAGCGCCACTTCATCGTCGAAGTTGTTGGTGCTCATGCGATAGACCACGCGGCCCTCACGCAGGCGAAAGGCCTGATTAAAATCGCTATTGTAGTTTTGGGTAATCAATTTGCCGTATGAGAGTTGCTCGATGAGCCAGTCGTTGTAAGCACGCAATTCGCTAAGATTAGTGACGTTAAACCAGGTGACGCTGCCGTCGTACATGCCAACACTAAACACACCGGCATATTCAACGACGTTACCCACGTCATACGCCAGCCGATCGCCACCGTACGGCGTGGTTGCTGCCGTGAAGGCAATGCGGTTATTACTGTTCCAGTTCAAATTCCCTTTATTGCTGGCGGTAAATAACTGACTTTGTTTCGCCGCCATTGACCAGCTATTACTGGAGGAAGACGTTGCCGCGTTATGCTTACCCATATCGATATTAAGCGTGCCTTTACTGACGGACGCGACGCGCGCATTGATATATTGCTTGTCGTTTACATCAAAATAATCTGGCACTACGGTTTCCAGACCAACAGCGGGTAAATCAACCAGTTCCGCGCTATTAAACGCCTGATAATTAACATAGGTGTTGTAATTGGGATCAAAAACGCCGATGGAATAATTTTGCGGCCCAATTTGTAAGCGTGGCGCACCAATAACATCGTCGTTAATAATACGACCAATCGATCGCAACTCACCAATTGTCACGCTCCCCACGCCACTCTCACCGGGTGTAAACTTTGGTAATCCGCTGAGCGTTTGCGTGCTGCCATTGCATAAACAGTAGGCTCCAACCTTATTGTCATTAATTTCAGGCGTATAAGGCTTTAATATCGCTGCCGTTGTCGGCAACACAGGGAACATCATGCCTTGCGCAGCCACAAGGCTTAGTAATACCGGATTTAATTTAAACACAATGTTTTCCTCAAGAGAGAAAAGACAAAAGGCACAAAGCAGTGTGCTTCAGATTGTTTAACTGACTGAATTAATTTGTTTCAGGATTTTAATATTTGAAATCGGATGAAATGAGTATCGTCGCTTAAGCAGGAAAGCGTCCAGTTTGAGTTAAGTATTTGTGAGGCGGGAGAGAGGATTTAGGAATTGAGCCAGGAAAATTGTATTTTTAAGCGGATCTACCCTGAATGAGTAAATTAAAATCTTTGAGAGACATTCATTTCATTCGGCTTTATGAACATGCGTTCAGAAATTTTCCAGAAGCTATTCATTAAGCATCTTTTTTTCCAAAGGCCAGGCCGCCAATCCTTTTATCTCTTTCAACACAAACATACTTTGCATCTCCTTTATCCCCGGCAGGCGGCGAATGACCGACATAGCAAATTCTGCATACGCATCCAAATCTGCTGCCACCACCTGTAATAAGAAATCCGCATCGCCGCCGATGCTGTAGCAGGACACCACATTATCCAGCGCCATCACTTTCTGTTCGAATTTTCGCGCTTCGGCTTCGCTGTGGCTATCAATGGTGACGCGTACAAACACCATCACATTAAGGCCAATCTTTTTTCGATTCAGTACAGCGCGATAGCCCTGAATCACTTCATCCTCTTCCAACTTGCGCACTTTGCGCCAGGTTGGCGAGGCGGAGAGGCCAATTTCGTCAGCGAGATGTTGGTTGGTGATGCGCGCGTCCTGCTGCAACTGCTGGAGGATTTTGATATCTGTCTTGCTCAGAGTCATAAGCGGATAATTCTTTCCTTTAAGTAGTGATTAAGGGGGTTTTTATCCCTATTCCGCCGCTTTTGCAACCTATTGCGCAAGCACTTTTCTCTCGCGTTGCCGCATACTTTTGTGAACCGAACAAATGTACGCATGTAACGTAGCGGCGCAATTTATTGCGCAATACCTGGATGGGCAGATAGCCCCCTTGATATGCGCGATAAATCGCGCCGCTACAGATAGTGCGGCCAGCCATTGGCTTATTTATCTAATCTCACTCAGGGTTAAACCTTCAATATGAATTTCGACGCAAACACCCATCGCTGTACCATCGTGATCGATCAGCAATTGCCTGCAGGATTGGCAATGAACGCTGCTAGCGTTATCGGCATTAGTTTTGGAAAATTGATCGGGAATTTGGTGGGGCCGGATCAGCAATGCCAGGATGGCGTTAATTATCCCGGCGTCATCTACGCGCCGCTGCCAGTGTTATTGGCGGACGGCAATTACCTGCGCGAATTACAGCAAATAAGCGTCGCGGATAGCGAGATCTTTGCGATGCCGTTTAGCGCGCTGGCGCAATCCTGCAAAACGTATGAAGAGTACGGCGAACGTATTGCTGACGCGCACAGCGATCAGATTGAGTTGGTGGCAATCGGTTTGATCGGTCCAAAGAAAAAAATTACCCGCTTAACCGGTAATTTGAAACTGTATCGCTAACTCTCCTCTTCAGCCGCAAACCACGCGGGTGGCTGACCGACATAGCGGCTGAATGCCACGCTGAACGCGCTGGCGGAGCGATAGCCAACGCGCTCCGCCACTTCGGCCACCGCCATGCGTTTGCCACGCAGCAAATTTTTCGCCAGCGCCATGCGCCATGTAAGTAAATAGACCATCGGAGCAACGCCAACCGCTTCCCGGAAGCGCACAAAAAAAGAAGAACGTGATAGCGCTGCGGCTTTCGCCAACTCGGCCACCGTCCAGTTGTGCGCCGGATTCGCGTGAATGGCGCGGATCGCCGCCGCCAGGCGCTCATCGGCTAACCCGCTCATCACGCCCGGACACGCATTGCAGATCGGTATCGATCGCAACGCTTCTATTAATAACAACTCCAGCAGGCGTTCCAGCACCACATGGCGCGCCGGACGCTGTGCCCGGCATTCGTCCATCACCAATTGCACCAGTGTGGTTAAGCGCGATTCGCCGCGAACATGAATGAACTGCGGCAGCAGCGAAACAATCAATCCGGCATCGGGCGCGCCGAACTGGCAAAAGCCAATGAGTGTTTGTACATCGGCGGGCTGTTGCTGATCGCCGATCCAGAATTCACCGGGCGCAAGCATGTGTGGCGTTGTTGCAGGCGCATCGGCGGCCGGCGGTTGGGCACTGGTCATGCTAAATTCACACGCCGCTGGGATCAGTACAAAATCGCCCTGCTCAAGCGAGATGGCTGGGTGCCCTTTCATCTTCAACTGGCTGCGCCCTTCCAGCACGACACAATAGAACGGCTGACCGGTTTCACTGCGATCCACCCGCCATTGGCCATTGGCGCGGGCGCGTTTGGAAAACGCCGCTTGCGGCTGCAGCAGCGACACCATTTCAGCTAAGGGATTGATCATTTGGACTCCTGCGAATGAAAGCCGGACGTTGTGTTGTAGTGAGTCCAGCTGGTTGACTCTATAGTGTTCGTCTACCCCAATGCAATGCAGGAGTGAAAGATGAAAACGATTCTGATCACCGGCTGTTCTTCTGGCTTTGGTCACGCCACCGCGCTCTATTTTCTGGAACGAGGCTGGAAAGTGATCGCCACCATGCGCAATCCGCGCGCCGATCTGTTCCCGGCGTCGGATAATCTTCGTCTACTGCCATTGGACGTTAGCGATGCCGGCAGCATTAAAAATGCCATTGCTGAAGCGGGCGACATTGATGTGCTGGTGAATAACGCCGGGATTGGCTTGCTGGCCTCGCTAGAAGGCACGCTAATATCGACGGTACGCGACGTGTTTGAAACTAACACGCTTGGCACCATCGCACTGTCGCAGGCTGTGCTGCCACAGTTCCGTGCTAAACAGAGCGGTACGATTATCAACGTGACCTCGACGGTAACGCTGAAACCTCTGCCGCTGCTGGCGGTGTATACCGCCAGCAAAGCGGCGGTAAATGCCTTTACCGAATCGCTGGCGCTGGAGCTTGAGCCGTTCAATATCAAAGTACGCCTGGTGCTGCCAGGCTTGGCGCCCACCACCGATTTTGGCAAGAACGCTACGCCGCGCATGGAGAACACGCAGCTTGAGCCCTATCAGCCGCTATTAGATGGCGTGTTAAACAGGATGCAACAACCGCAACCGACCACCAAAGCGCTTGATGTAGCCGAAGCGGTGTGGCAAGCGGCGACGGACCCCAATGCACCGATGCGCATTCCCGCCGGCGAAGATGCGGTGGCGCTGGCAAACGAAGTGGGCTAACGGTAAATTTCGGCGACTGCCATGGTGAAAAGCAACGGCAGTTTGCCTGGCAACATCAACGGCTAGCCGCTATGTTGTCACTCTCGTCTGCCACGTTTTAGGATTAGAAATGCACATTAGCCTGCTGGCGCAGCAGCCACAGTTTTTGGACGCGGTGACACGGATGCTGCATTGCGAATGGTCAGATTTACCCAACTGGCGCGATGCGGCGGTTATTCAGCAGCGTTTACAGGCGCACAATGCTGATGAAATTCAAACCCTGACGTTGATTGCGACCTCGGCAGAAGGCGCATTGATGGCGACCGCCAGCATAATCCATTACGAACTTAACGATATCGCCGAGCGCGAGTTTTGGCTCGGCGAAGTCATTACTGCTGCAGAACATCGTGGCAAAGGGCTGGCGAGTGCTTTAGTGACGCACGTAATTACCGAAGCGCGTCTGCGTGGGATTACCGCGCTGTGGCTGTATACGCCGGATCAACAAGCGCTCTATCGCCGCTTCGGCTGGCAGGATGTGGAGCAGCGTGAGATTGCTGATGAAGAGGTTACGGTGATGGTTCTTGAAATTGTTTAAGGAGAAACAGATGCTGATTCGTAAAAACTATCCGCAATTGGGTGAAGTCAAAGCGCCTTATGTGCATGCGGTAAAGCACAATGATACCTTGTATGTTTCTGGCTTGACCGCCTTCGGTACGCCAGCGCAGCAGGCCGATATCGTTACGCAAGCAGAAACCCTATTCCAGCAATTGCATACCATCGCGGCTGAGGAAAACAGTTCGCTGGAAAAGCTGATCAAGGTGACGATTTTCATCACCTCATTTGATGAAATCAACGCTTTACGCACCGTGCTATTTAAACACTATGGCGACCATCTTCCTGCCAGTTCGCTGGTACAAATCAGCCAACTTTTCTCGCCGGATTTAAAGATTGAGATTGAGGCGATTATCGCACTTTAGCCAGTGCCTGCAGCGCCGCCAATCCATCGCGCGTCATCCAGGTGCGCAGCGGCGCAAACAGCGGTTGCGGCAGATCCTCCGGCGCGAACCATTGCCAGCCGTGGCACTTTTCTGGCTCCATCAATTGCGGTTCGCCGATAACATCCTGCGCCACCATCAGCAGCGTAATGTAGTGCTTGTTGACCTCGGGAAACACATCGCTAACGAACGCACCGTTTTGCAGTTCGCCAAGCTGTAGGCCGGCTTCTTCCAGCACTTCTCGACGCGCACAGGCTTCCGGCGATTCGCCAAACTCCAGATGCCCGCCCGGCGCAGACCAGTCGCCCGCGCCGTGACTGCCTTTGCGTTGCCCCAGTAACAGTTTTCCGTTGCGGAAAATTAATACGCCGATCCCCACTTGTGGCGACATCGTTGCTCCTTTTTTGCCAGGCCGTCACACATGACGACCTTAGATATAAAAACTGCCCCACGTTTTATCACATTCTCTGTCGGCGGTTTATCTTTGCGGTTTAAAACGCAGTGCCATCACCATCAGTAGCCCAATGCCCACGCTCATTATGATCCACGCACTATCCAGCGAGGCGGCGCGGTCACGTACAATGCCCGCTATCAGTGGCATCAACGCCGCCAGTAAATAACCGCCTCCCTGCACAAATGATAGCAATGCGCCCGCTTCTTCCGGCGGTAACGATCAGCGAGAGGGGAAACAGCGCGCCAATGCCCACTCCCAGTAGCAATGTGGGCAGCCACACCTGCGCGCCACCCAGCAGCAGCAAACTCATCAAACCCAGCAAAATAAAGGTTAAAACCACCAGCAACGGACGGCGACGATCGCGGAAACGATGGATCAGCGCCGACAGGACAAATCCTGCGGCTACTTCTGTCAGCGTCAGCGCGCCCAGCACGTATCCGCTCTGCTCCGGTTGCCAACCGTGCTGCATGTAAAACGGCGGCAGCCACGCCAGCACTAAAGTGTATGCACCGGTACCGATACCAAAGAAGATCATCAACAGCCACGCACGCGTGGAGCGCGTGGCGCGTGGCGGGTTTCTGCTTTGAATCGGCGCTACGCCGTGTGAAATCTTCAGCCATAACAACAGCGCGAGGACTGCAGGCACGACTGGAATCGCCAGCGTTAACGCTAAACCTTGCGTATTCGCCAATGGCGCCGCGCTGGCGGCGGCAATCGCTGCGCCCGCCATAATGCCGGTAGTAAACAGCGCCATCAGCGTGCCCGCTTTTTCACCGAAGTGACGTTTGATTTGCGCTGGCATCAATGCCTGAATTAACCCGATGCCGCCACCCGCCACCAGCGCACTGATAATCAACGCACCCGCGGATTGGTCGAATCCGCGCGCTACGCTCGCCAGCGCCAGCAACACTAATCCGGTAGCGATACCGCGCACTTCACCGAGCTGACGCAGCAGCAGCGGACCGGCCAGCGCCGCCAATCCCATCATGATTACCGGCAACGTGGTGAGCAGACTTAGCTGCGTCGCGTTGAGCTGCGCGTTGCGCTGCAGTAGCGGAAACAGCGGCCCCATCGCCGCCATAATTGGCCGTAAATTCAGGGCGATAATAAAAACCAGTAAGGCAAACATCCCAACCGCAGGTAAAGTACGATTCACAGAGCATCTCCAGACACATTGAAAGTGTCTTAACGTTAAGATACTTTTTGCAACAACAATAGCCCATGCGCACAAAGCAACAAATGGGAGATTCAATGCGCAAGAGATGATGGTGAAAATCAATGACCGTACACACCGTAGCAGCGCGATATATGGTGTGGGCAGAAATGCATCAACCAGGTTGTAAGGAGAAGGATATTGACGGATCACGTCGATTTTGTGGTGGAACAGTGGGCCAGCGCGATGCCGGAGTTGGATGCATCGTCAATGGCCGTTTTTGGTCGCATGCTGCGCATCATGAAGCATCTGGCGAAAGCCCGTGCTGAAGCACTGGCACCGTTTGGATTTCGCGATGGCGAATTTGATGTGCTTGCCACGCTGCGACGTGCGGGTGCGCCCTATCGCTTATCGCCCACGCAGCTGTATAAATCGTTGCTGGTGACATCGGGCGCGATGACCCATCGCCTCAATCGGCTGGAAGCCGTCGGTTCAATTGTGCGTGTCGCCGATCCCGAGGATAAGCGCAGCATGCTGGTGGCGCTTACCGATGCGGGATTAGCGAAGATCGAGCAAGCGCTGAGAGTGCATACGGAAACGCAAAACAGCCTGCTGGCTGCGCTGGATGCCTCTCAGCAATTGCAGCTCAAAAGCTTATTGAGTCAATTGTTAGTGGCAAGTGAAACGGAAAGGTAAAAACGAGGTGACTAATGTGTCAAATAATGAATTAATTCAGCGCATTTTCCCTTAAAGTACGCATCTCGCCAGGCATTTTACGGATTAGAAATGAGCAATAAATACGCGCCATCGCAGATTTTTCTTCATTGGTTGACCTTTCTGTTAGTCGTTATTGCATATTGCACCATGGAATTCCGTGGATTGGCGACGCGCGGTTCGTGGCAAGGCTTTGCGATGATCATGAGTCACTTCAGCGCAGGAAGTTGTGTGCTGGTGATTATGCTGACACGCATCCTGCTGCGTTTTCGCCATCGCAGCCCGGCAATTTTGCCCAAACCACCGCACTGGCAAACCGGACTGGCGCATCTGATGCATCTGGCGATCTACGTGTTTTTCATCGTATTGCCGACGCTGGGGATTTTGTCACGCTTTTATATGGGTCGCACATGGTGGATCTTCGGCATTCCGATGCCGGTAAGTGGCGATCCCGATCCCGATTTCGCCGACATGATTGCGGACTGGCATGAAACACTCGCGCCTTATGGTTACTGGCTGATCGGCATTCATGCGGTTGCCGCGCTGGCGCACCATTATTTTTTCAAAGACAACACGTTACTGCGCATGATGCCATCGCGTCGCTCGCGTTGAGGCTAATAGTGACATTGTCACATAGGCTGACTAAAACGTCAGGTTAAAGCTGTCGTCAAGCAGCGCCAGAATCTCGCTATCCGGCAAGCCGTTTTCCAGCGTGATGCTCAGCCAGTGTTCTTTGTTCATGTGATAAGCCGGATAAACGCCGTGCTGTTGACGCAGCGATCCATTCAGTTCGGGCCGGGTTTTGATGTTCATCACCTCAATCACCGGACCATCCGCCAGGCCGAGTTTGTGACTCTCCAGCGGAAACACTAGCGCAAACCATTTGCGATGCCGTGGATGACGCAGCACCGCATATTCACTGTGCTTTTTCCACGGATAATCGGGCTTTATCTGATAATGCTGATTGATGTGATCGAACAACTGCTGGCGTTGCATGCATCCTCCTTGTTCGGCGGCGCGTAAAAAAGCACACGCGAAGCCATAATTTTAAGCCGTTAAGACTACACTGCGTAGGGTATTTTTGCGCTGGTGTAGCGCCTTTAACCAGGGAAGTGAGTGATGTTTCATCTGATTTTTAGCATACCGAGCTGGTATGTGATCGTACGATTTTTATTCCCGTTAGCCATGCCATTGCTGTTAAAAATCATTCTGTCTTTGCTGGTGTTACTGGCTTCGCAGTATCTACTAGTGAGTCGATTTACATCAGGCAGCATGTTCTCCCCGGAAATGCCGCGCCCGATTGTCATCTTATTCAACTGGGGCTTCAGCGCCGTGTTGTTTCTTGCGCTGACGCAGTTGGTAATTGATGTGGTGGCGCTCGTTTCGTTGTTGTTCCGTCATCCGTTTGAAATCGTGCCTGCGGTTCGCTATGTAGCGGCGGCGTTTGCCATGATTCTGGCCACCGTCGGCGTTTATCAGGCCATCCGCGTTCCGCCGATTAAAGATGTGACGATTGATATCGATAACCTTCCCCGCGCTTTTGAAGGCTATCAACTGTTACAGTTAACCGATATGCACATCACCAAACTCTTCAATGAGAAATGGACGCGCGCGCTGGTGCAAAAAGCCATGACGCTGGATGTCGACCTCATTCTGGTCACCGGCGATGTGATTGACGGCACGCTGCAGAATCGCCGTGCGGATGTTGAACCGCTGCGTGGGCTACATGCGCCGGATGGCGTTTTTGCTATCACCGGGAATCATGAGTATTTCTTCGAGCAGGAGCGCTGGACTGCGCATCTGGCGTCACTCGGCCTTGAGCCGCTACTTAATCGCCATACGGTCATTAAGCGCGATCAGGCTGAATTAGTGATTGCAGGCATGCCAGATACATCAGCGTCACGACGTGGTGCTGTCGGTCCGGATCTGGAGCAAACGCTGGCCGGCGCACCGGAAAATGCACCGATCATCTTGCTCGATCACCAGCCGCGTAACGCCCGGCAAAATGCGGTTAAGAAAATCGATCTGCAACTTTCCGGTCACACGCACGGCGGCCTGATTGTAGGTTTTGACCGACTGTTTGCGAAACCCAACGCGGGCTTTGTCTCGGGGCTTTATCAGGTGGGCGGCATGCAACTTTACGTCAACAATGGCACCGCGCTGTGGCCTGGCATGGCGGTACGTTTGGGCCGCCCCTCCGAGTTAACCCGCATTACGCTGCAGCGCAAACCCTAACGCTAATTTGCCCCCAAGAGAAAGAAGATCAACGCGCATTGGGGCATTTGCTCAATGCGCGCCTGCCTGAAAGGTTACGTCAACAAATCGAGTTTGATGAAACCTATCCTCTTATTAACAACCTTATTGACGAATCTATGTCTCCACTGAAACGTTTATAAGCATATTTCCCCGCTGTGAAAACTTCGCGATGATGCTCTTCCGGAAAAATATACCGGTCATAACGCATAAAGGTCGTATTCCGCTCTTTGGCTTTCCTTTATTTCATTGCGGTTTTTTCACAAGGGTATGCTATGCAAAATAAAAGCTCACTGCTTTTACTGGCGCTGTCTGTTGCTGTTTTCGGGGTAATCACCACCGAAATTGCCATCATTGGTCTGTTGCCAAAACTCGTCTCCCAACTTCATGTCACGCCAACACAGGTGGGATTCCTCGTCAGTATTTACGCCATTATTGTGGCGGTGACTGGGCCGTTTATCACTTTAATGCTTTCAGGATTCAATAAGAAAACGGTGTTGCTCAGTATTCTAGTGGTATTTATTATTTCTAACCTGATATATGCCACTACTAATGTCTTCAACCTGATGCTGCTGTTCCGTATTCTTCCTGCGCTGGCGCATGCGGTATTCTTTGCCGTTGCGCTGGTGGTGGCGGCTAATTCTGTTCCAAAAGAAAAAGCCGCTGGCGCTGCCGCCAAGGTCTTTGCTGGCGTGGCGATCGGTTTAGTATTGGGCGTACCGCTGAGTTCACTGATTGCCGATCACCTTTCACTGTCTGCGGCATTTTACTTTGGTGCGATCGCCTGCGTGCTGGCGTTCATCGGCGTCATGGTCTTTATGCCATCCATGCCCGCCACCCATAAAGTCTCTTTTGCCAGCCAGGTTTCCGTATTACGTAATGGTAAACTGTGGCTAACGATCTCCACCGTCACGCTGGTGTTCGCGGCCATGTTCTCTGGGTTTAGCTATGTCGCTGATTATTTGGCGAGCGTGACCCATCTCAGCAACAACGCCATTAGCGCGATGCTTATCCTGTTCGGCATTTGTGGTTTCACCGGCAACTTTGTGTTCAGCAGTTTTCTGCAGAAGAGCGTGGTGAAAACCACATACGCCTATCCGCTGTTGTTTACCGTGGTCTTTCTGCTGGTGTGGTTCCTCGGCTTTTCTCCATTGGCAATGTGTTTGCTGACCGTGTTCTGGGGCGCATTCCACTCCTCCGGCTTGGTTGTCAGCCAAACCTGGCTAATGCGCGAGGCCAGCGAAGCGCCAGAATTTGCCAACAGTCTTTATATGTCGTTCTCGAACCTTGGCATTACTATTGGTTCGCTAACCGGCGGTTGGTTTATCGCTCAACTCGGCACGCACTCGGTGGTACTTAGTAGCGTACTTTTTGCCCTCCTGGCGTTCATCAGCATCGCGGTGAAGCACCGTTCTGACACCAAATCGACGCAGCTTTGCGCAGAACGAGCTTGATGCACAACAGTAAATCGGCAGTTTAAAGTAGAATTTATGGAACATCTGTTCGGAATAGACAGGTGTTCTCTTACCCTCTCCTGACCCTCATCATGAGGGTGCATTTACTTAAAGGAGCAAAATATGGACAAGTTGTTTACCTCATACACGTTAGGAGACATCACACTGAAAAACCGCGTTGTGATGGCACCGATGACGCGATCCCGCGCCCGCGCGGGAGATACCGCCGATGCATTAACGGCGAAGTACTATCAACAGCGCGCCTCTGCGGGCCTGATCATCACCGAAGGGGCACAGATTTCCGTTCAGGGTCAGGGATATCTGTTTACGCCGGGAATTTATAATGATGAGCAAGTACAGGGTTGGCAAAAAACGACCCGGGAAGTCCATGCGGCTGGCGGCAAAATTTACATTCAGCTCTGGCATGTTGGTCGCATCTCTCATACCAGCCTGCAACAGGACGGTCAGGCTCCCGTCAGTTCGGTAGCCGTCAGGGCGGAAAATTCAACCTGCTACGCCCGGGATGAACAGGGCAATCCAGGCCCGGTACCGGTTTCAACTCCGCGCGCGCTTACCCGTGATGAAATTCAGTTAGTGATTCAGGACTATGTCAACGCAGCGAAAAACGCTATTCGTGCGGGATTTGACGGTGTTGAAATTCATGCGGCTAATGGCTATTTGCTGGAGCAGTTCATCAATGGTGGCTTAAATACCCGCAATGACGAATACGGCGGAGCAGATTATCAGCATCGCCTGCGGTTTGTTTTGGAAGTGACCGACGCTATCGCACAAGCGATTGGCGCAGGCAAAACCGGTATTCGACTGGCGCCATTTGGACGTCTTTTTGATATGCACGAATTTGCCGGTGAGGAAGAAACATGGCTGCAACTGGCCAGAGAGCTGGGGCAGCGTTCGCTTTCATATGTGCATCTGAGCGATCAGCAAACGTTGGGAGAGCAGGCTATTCCCGCTGGGTTTATAGATAAATTCCGCGCCGCCTACGAAGGTACCCTCATCATCGCCGGTGGCTTTGATAAAACGCTGGCCGAAACCTATCTGCGCCAGGGCAAAGCCGATCTGATTGCATTTGGTCGCCCGTACATTGCTAATCCAGACCTGGTAGAACGCATGGCGAATAACTGGCCACTGAATGACGTTAACAGAGCCACCATGTACGGTGGCTCTGAGGAAGGTTATACCGATTATCCTGCCTATTCTGAACAAGCGTAATCAGTCAAGCGCGCCCTCTTCTGCTGCCTGAATCAACGTATCCACTACGTAACGGATCTTAGGCAGCAGTTGACGGCTCTTGGGCCAGAGGGCACTTATTGGCATCTCTCCCCCCGAGTTAAGAGGCAGAACCTCTCGCAACGCTCCACTTTCCAGATGTTGACCCACCAACCACAATGGCAGCTGTGACAAGCCGCAACCTGCCAACGTAGCGGCAAGCATCGCATCGCCGTCGGCAAATTCATGCGTCGGCGGGGGTGTAAAACGGGTTATCACGCCTTCGTCATCCCGCAGCAGCCAGGAAATGGGCTGATTGCGACGAAATCCCACAACGCACTGATGCTCACTCAACTCATCGGCGGTAACGGGTTCACCATGATAAAGCAGATAATCTGGCGAGGCGCATATCACCAGCTTTTGCGTGGTCAGTCTTCTGGCAACCAGCCCACTGCTATCAGCCAGCTCACCGATGCGAATGACCAGATCAATACCTTCTTCGATGAGATCGACAAATCGCTCACTAAAAGTAACCGTCAGCGCAAGCTCGGGGTATTTTCGCGTGATTTGTAGCAGGACAGGCAATATGCGCTGGCGGCCAAAGGCCGCAGGCAAATCGACCCGCAGCCTTCCTGCCGGCTGACAAATATGTGAAGTCAGTTCCGCTTCTGCTTGCTCAAGAATATCGATGGCACTTTGGCAGCTAGTGAGAAAACGCTCACCGTCGGGGGTCAGACTCAGTCTGCGCGTCGAACGCTGAAACAGTTTGAGGCCAAGGCGATCCTCAAGCCGGCTGACGCTTTTGCCAACGGCGGATTTAGTCAGTCCCAATCGCTCAGCTGCAGCAGTAAAACTGCCTTGCTGCGCGGTTGTCACAAATGCGGTGATTCCACCTAAATGATCGGTTTTTCTCATGATTTGCTGAGTGAACGTTCAGATATTGTAGCGCGCAGTATAGTCATATAACGCCCCGCCGACTCAATTAACGTCAGCGCGAGCGTGTTCTGCATTCCGTTGGATGAAATAAGGAATTCACATATTGACTGCTTCGGATCAAAGCTCAGCAATTTTAATATGCCGATTTCTTCATCCCATTTAAGGGTTTTTATCATAGCTGTGGTCTGCTGATCGGCTTCTGCTGACACTAATTCGGCAATGCCCTTTGGGTCAGAAATGATTAACTGGCTGAAACGTGCAATAAACGAACGAAGTCGATTTACAGCAAATGAATCATGAAACACCGGATCTGGATTGGGGAAACGGGGTGTTTTTTGAATGAATGTAAATGTCGCATTGTGCCGTTCATCAAATTTCACCCTTGTTCTGTATTCCGATAAGGCGCCACCCACCTCCTGATTAGCGTCAATTCTCTGATAACTAATATTCATATTAACGTCGGCTTGGTTATCAGCCCTGTTAATCACATCAATATTACGGATGAAGTGCGAACCCTTTTCATAAGGTAAATTACGCAGCCACTGTTTTATTTCCTCTTTTCCCTGGGCAAGTAGGTGCGTGCCTGCATGCGTCAGGATGACATCTTCGGAAAAGAGAGCGCAGTTCTGATCAAGTGCCTCAGTCTCTCCTTCAAAGAAGGCAAACCAGCGGTATGCAATATCACAGGCTGCATGATATTGGGCTTTGATTATTTGTTCATCTGTCATCGATATTCCCATCGCGTAGAGTAAGTGACATGCGGATTATCCGCTTGTCAGGATGACGTTAAGATACCGCTAACCTTCCCGTTTAATTGTGGAATTTATGTCTACACAGATGCGCACTTAACCGGATTTATCATCTCCTAAAAAACAATCATAGTGATTTCCAGGTTTACTGTTTCGCCTCAAAACTGATTACCGAGGCCGAGGAAATGACTATGAAAGACACTTACATCCCCCTGTCATTGCTGGATTTGGCTCCCATTACAGAGGGCAACAATCTTAGCGATGCAATCAGCAACAGTGTTCGTCTTGCTAAAGCGGCCGAAGAGGCGGGCTATCATCGCTTCTGGATGGCTGAACACCACAATATGGTCGATATTGCCAGTGCCGCTACTACGGTAATTCTGAGTCACATCGGTGCCAAAACTGACAAAATTCGTATTGGCTCGGGCGGCATTATGTTGCCTAACCACGCCCCGCTGGTGGTTGCTGAACAGTTCGGCACGCTTGAAACGCTTTACCCAGGCCGAGTCGATCTGGGACTGGGCCGGGCGCCGGGCACCGATCAGGAAACCCTTCAGGCCTTACGCCGCGAAAGCCGCGCGAAGGGACTCGACTTCCCAGAAATGCTGGACGAGTTGCAGCATTACCTGGCGCCTTCTCGCCCTGGTCAGCGCGTCACCGCGGTTCCGGGTGCTGGACTCAATATCCCACTCTGGTTGCTGGGCTCCAGCACCTTCAGCGCACAACTGGCAGCAATGAAAGGCCTGCCACTGGTGTTCGCCTCGCACTTTGCACCCGACGCGATGCTGGCGGCGATTGATACTTACCGCTCCGGCTTCAGGCCGTCTGCAACCCTCGCCGAACCTTATGTCATGGTGTGCGTTAACGTGGTTGCGGCTGACACTCAGCAGGAAGCCGATCGACTGGCAACCACTGAATTGCAGAAATTCGTCAATCTGGGGCGTGGCGTTGAGGTGAAGCTTCCCAAGCCGGTTGATGACATGAATGCGTTGTGGCACCCCATTGAGGCACAACGCGTGCTGAGTCAGTTGCGCGAGTCGATCTGGGGTAAACCCGAGACGGTACGCGAAAGCCTTACGGATCTGGTGCGCCGCACCGGGGCAGATGAAATTATGGTGAACTCCTGGATCCATGACGCTGACGCGCGAATTCGTTCCCATCAGCTGATTGCTGAATGCTGGAAACGGTAAGGAGGCAATATGAAACAGCTTTTTACCCGTCATCAGCTCGGGAATATTCTGCTCAACAATCGCTTCGTGATGGCACCCATGACCCGTTCGCGCGCCAGCGATGAACATGCCGATGAGCTGACCACTCTTTATTATGCGCAGCGCGCCAGCGCCGGGCTGATCGTTTCCGAAGGTCTGCCCGTTTCACGTGAAGGGATGGGATATCTTTTTACACCCGGCATTTATCTCGACAGCCAGGTGACAGCATGGCAGCCGGTTACGGATGCCGTGCATGCGCGGGGAGGTAAAATCTTTGCTCAGCTCTGGCATGTTGGCCGCGTGTCACATACCAGCCTGCAATCAGCGGGGCAAGATCCCGTTAGCGCTGTCGCTATTCAGGGCGGCAATGCGTTTGCCTGGGATCAAAATGGTCAGGCAGCTACGGTAACCGCCAGCAAACCGCGAGCACTTAAGACGGATGAAATTGCCCGTGTAATTAACGATTTTCGTCGTGCGGCAGCAAACGCCATGGCGGCGGGATTCGACGGTGTCGAAATTCATGCGGCAAATGGCTATCTCATCGAGCAGTTTATCAACCCCATATTTAATACCCGCACCGACCTCTACGGTGGTGCCACGCTTGAGAACCGAACTCGCCTGCTGCTGGACATTACCGATGCGGTTATTGCTGAGATCGGTGCCGGACGTACCGGCGTACGTCTCTCACCCTGCAATCAGTTGCAGGACATGCCGTCATATAACCAGACATCAGAAACGTATCTGCACATAGGCCGACAGCTTAATCGTCGTGATATTGCCTATGTTCATCTGATGGCTCAGGGGCCAGTGATGTTCAACGGCCTGCTACGAGAGTTCAGACACACCTGGCGTGGCACCTTGATTCTCGCAGGCGGTCTGACAGCCACCCAAGCCGAAAGCCTGATTAAAGATGGTCTAACCGATCTCGCGGCCTTTGGCAGTCCCTTTATTGCCAATCCTGATTTAGTGGATCGGATCAGAAACGGTTGGCCGCTGACGATGGCGAAAAAGAGCTCGTATTACGGTGGTGGTGCCGACGGTTACACCGACTACCCGTTTTATGGCGAAGACCATGCCTGAATGCAGGCTTACTGAAAAAACAAGCGGAGATCGATATGACAACGGTAAAAGGCTTTAAGCATGTGGGTTTTATTACCCGGAAGAAGGGACAGCGTTTCGAAGATTTCGTCAAACACTGGGATGAAGTCCATACCGAAATTGCCCTGCGTTTACCAGGATTGCGTGGTTATGTGCTCAATCCTATTGATCGCGAACGTTATCCTGACTCGCCCGTCGATGGGTTTTCAGAACTGTGGTTCGACTCCCTTGAAGATGCTATGGCTGCGTTTAGTTCACCGACCGGCGTTGAGGCCTATGATGATGTGCCCAATTTTGCCGATCACGTAGCCGTCACTTACATCACTGAAATCAAAAAACGTTGAGTCTTCCGGACACCAATCAGAGTGAATATATGAACCAGATAATAAGCCGCGCTAAAGCGCTTGGCTTCCTTGACGCGTTTCGTCGCAGTTGGGAAACCGGCGATTGGCAGGACGCCTCACGCTTCCTGTCCGCTTCTGTCACGCTCAGAAGTAGCCATAAAGGCACATTGAAAGGTGATGAAACCGTTATCGCGGCATTTCGTGAAGATACGGATTCTGGTCAGCATCGCAATCTGGTCACCTCGAATTATTATGCTGCCGATAATGGTCAGGGCATGGCGATGGTCAGCGCCTACCTCTACGGAGAGGTCGCGTCAGATATAAAGTCTACCCCAGCCGCGCTTTTTGGTGCCGTTGTCCGTCTAACGCTAAATTTAATCGATAGTGAGTGGAAAGTGACGGAAGTGCTGGTCAATATCAGTTGGGTAGAAGGAGACCGTCACGCCCTATCCGGCTGGACGCTTCCGCCAGGTCAGCAGGGTTGGCGGCCGGGTGATGCACCGCCGGTGTTGGTCAGTGAACTTGATTCACCCTGGGCCTGTATACCGCATAACCAGATTGTTTCCACAGTAGAAGAGCAGATTGAAGAGGCTTACTCTCGCTACTCATGGGGTATCGATCAGAATGATTTTGGCCAATTTCGCACATGTTACACCTGGGATGCTAAAGGGGAATTTCCGCCTTTAGGGCCGCTGAGCGGACACCACAATATTGTCGGCTCGCTAAAGGAATTTCGACGTCACTGGCCGTGGATGCAGCATTACGGTGTAGCGCTTAAAATCACAGTAGGTTCAGACGGTGAAAGCGCCGAGATGTGGACTGGCCGCTTGATACCCGGACAGATCAAAAATCAACAGGGCGAATGGATGTACGGAGCGCATTATCGTATTGAGCTTCGTAAAGAGGAGGGATATTGGAAATTCTCCTGGAGCGAATATGTTCCGGGTTGGTTTTCTGAAACTACCCTGCCGTTCAACGCATAACATGCTGATTGGAAAAACTCTCTTTCAGCACGATGCAGATGAATGAGCAATTCTCTTTGGCCCAAAATGGCATTGTTCACTTTACCGATAGGTGAACAATGCCAGATTACTCCCCTGGCAGCGCACGCGACGCATCCCACAATCGCATCATCTGCGCGATTCCACGCTCAATCTCCGCGAGGGGAACGTCATCACGCGCCAGCGTTGAGATGCCCAGCATAAAACTGTTAAAGCTCACCGCCAGGGAACGCGTCTCCTCATCATTCCTCAACTCTCCGCTGTTGATACCTCTCTGCACGCAATGCTTGATGCCTTCACGGGTGCGCGTTCGTGATGCCTCAAGCGGTTTAAGTACGTGGCGGTTTTCATCGGAGCAGGACGACATCACGCTGAGCGCTACCATGCAGCCGCGCGGATGCGAAGGATCGTACTGCATTCTGGCGGAATTGAGCAGCGCAGTCTCCAACGCCTGACGTGCTGGCAAGCGGGTATCCCACAAGGCTTCCGTAACCTGAGCATGCGTTTGCAAATAACAGCTCACCGCTTCAGCAAAAAGCGCCTCTTTCGATCCAAATGCGGCGTAAAAGCTTGGCGCGGTGATCCCCTTGCCTATCGAGGCTTTGAGTTGCGCCAGCGAGGTTGATTCGTAGCCATTTTCCCAGAAAAGGTGCATAGCGTTGATAACCGCTTCATCCCGATCAAATTGTCTTGGTCTGCCTGTTCTCATCTTCACCTCCTCCGTCATTTATACTAATCGATACAGAATTCATTGACAACGCATGGTTCGCCTCCGCAATATAAATACCGATCAGTATATATATCAGCGCCACGCTATGGCGACGCTACCCATCTCAGAAAGGTTTAATGATGAAATCACAGTTTAAAAATGGCGAGGCGCAACAACTGCCCGTGTTGGCGCTGCTAGCCCTGGCAATGGCAGGTTTTATCTGCATCCTGACGGAAACCATCCCGGCTGGCTTGCTGCCGCAAATCAGCCAAGGCCTGGCTATTTCACCCTCGCTGGCTGGCCAGTTAGTGACAGCTTATGCCGCAGGTTCACTGCTGGCGGCAATTCCTCTGACATTGATGACCCGAACCTGGTCGCGTCGGAGTGTGCTGTTAAGTACGGTGTGCGGATTTCTGGTTTTTAACACGCTCACAGCCGTGTCCTCCCATATTGGCATTATTTTGACCGCGAGATTTTTGGCGGGTGCTTCCGCAGGTTTGGCATGGAGTCTGATTGCGGGTTATGCGCGAAGAATGGTGATTCCGTCACTGCAGGGACGCGCATTAGCGCTCGCCATGGTAGGAACGCCCATCGCCCTTTCCCTCGGCGTACCCGCAGGTACCTGGATGGGATCGTTACTGGGATGGCGCCTGACGTTTGCCGTCATGTCCGGACTTTCCATCATCCTTATTGGCTGGATTCTGTTGGCCGTACCGAATTACCCCGGTCAATCCGCCACGCAAAAAATGCCGCTCGGCGCGGTATTGCGGATCCCGGGCGTCAGTGCCGTGCTCGGCGTGGTGCTGACATGGATGATGGCGCATAACATTCTCTATACCTACATCGCGCCATTCATTGCTTCAGCCGGTCTGGCGGATCGCGT
>Ga0105244_10000937_pt1 | contig 24577 bp, 14 predicted proteins | sample KBSM44metaG_FD_80423 | JGI IMG/M metagenome (GOLD analysis project Ga0105244, IMG submission 80423) | Miscanthus rhizosphere microbial communities from Kellogg Biological Station, Michigan, USA - KBS M4-4 metaG | ecosystem: Host-associated > Plants > Roots > Rhizosphere > Soil | place... | reverse complement strand
TGGCGCTGACGCTGCTGGTGCTGATCGTGCGGCGGCGCGTGATCGTGCCGCTGCTGCGCACCACGCGCGCGGTGATCCGGCTTGGCAATGGCGACTACTCGCGCGATCCCGGCGGCTCGCAGCGCCCGGACGAAATCGGCGACATGGTGCGCGCGCTGTCGACGCTGCGCACCAACAGCATCGAGCGGCAGCAGCTGGAAATAGAGCGCCAGCACCTGATCCAGGAGCTGCGCCTGCGCGCCGATACAGATTACCTGACGGGCATCCTGAACCGCCGCGCCTTCACCACCGCCGGCGCCAAGCGGCTGCGCCACGCTTACGAACGCAATGAGCCGCAGTCGGTGCTACTGTTCGATATCGACCACTTCAAGGCGGTCAACGACACCTACGGCCATGAGGCGGGCGACCTGGTGCTGAAGCAGGTGACGGCGCTGGTGCGCAACCAGCTGCGCGACGGCGAGCTGGTCGCGCGCTACGGCGGCGAGGAGTTTGTGGTGATGCCGGCGCAATGCAGCCCGCAGCAAGCCATCCAGCTGGCCGAGCGGCTGCGCCAGGCCATCGCCGCCGAGCCGATTGAACTGACAGACGGCCGCGCCTTGCAGGTGACCGCCAGCTTCGGCGTGGCCAGCACCGGCGGCCCGGCGGCCTCGCTGGACAACCTGCTGCACGCGGCCGACCAGGCGCTGTACTGCGCCAAGCGCAAAGGCCGCAACCGCGTGGAGAGTGCAGTTTAAGGTTTGGCTTTCACCGGCGTGAAGTTCAGATCATGGAAGTCGTAGCTGAAATCCGTTTCGGTGGAGATAGGCGCCATTTTCATGCGCTCGATGCTGCCGTCCGGATTCAGCGCAAACGTCACGTAGGCGTCGGCGTTGAAGTTGCGCTCCTTCCAGCGCACGATGAAGCTGTCGTGCTGGAAGTGCTCCAATTCTCCGCTCAGATCCGGCGTGCGCTCGAAACGCATGATGCGCTTGCCGCCTTCTTCGCGGATGCTCACCTTGCCGTACCACGCATCTTCGTACTCGCCATCGTAAGCCGACAGCGCCAGCGACGGTTTCGAATCCGCCGCGCGCGCGCCCTGCTCCTTGCCCTGGCGCGTCAGCTCTTCCTTGTGCATCTCCGCTTCCTGGTCCGCATACAGCTGGATCCAGTCGGTGGGCTGCACCTTCAGGTACTGGTCGAGGATGCGGTAGTACAGCGACGCCATCGCCGGGCTGTTCTCGGCATTGGTCAGGATGGCGATGCCGAGCTTTTCTTCCGGCACCATCAGCACAGTCGAATAAAAACCCTGCAGCGCGCCACCATGCATGGCGATCTTGCGGCCCTTGTAGTCGCGCAGCTGGAAGCCCAGGCCATACGCAAAGAAGTTCGGCTTGGTCGCGGCCAGCGCCGGTTTCGGCTCGCGGATGCGCATCGGGGTTTGCGCGGTCCACATCTCGGCCGCCTGCTTCGCGCTGAACAGCTGCTTGCCGTTCTCCATCTTGCCTTCGTTGAGCAGCACCTTCATCCAGCGCGCGATATCTTCGGCGCTGGTGTTGATGCCGACCGCGCCCACCGCGTTCGGCACCGGCATCGGCTTGACCACTGCGATCCTGTCATTGATTTTGCTGTGCGGCGCGGAATAGTCGCTGGTGGCTAGCATCTCGGCCACGCTGGTCCTGGTGCCGGTCATGCCCAGTGGCGTCAGGATGCGTTCCTGCATCGCCTCGCCCCACGGCTTGCCCGCCTTGTCGGCGATGATCTTGCCGGCCACGATATACAGCAGGTTGTCATACGCATAGCTGGCGCGGAAGCTGGTGGCCGGCTTGATGTAGCGCAGCTTGGAGATGATCTCGTCGCTGCTGAAGGTGGTGCTCGGCCACCACAGCAAATCGCCGGCGCCCAGACCGAGGCCGCTGCGATGCACCAGCAGGTCGCGCACCGTCATCTGGCCGGTGACATACGAGTCGTACATCTGGAAGCCCGGCAGGTGCTTGGTGACCGGATCATCCCACGCCAGCTTGCCCTCGTCGACTAGCATCGCCAGTCCTGCAGCTGTGAAGGCCTTGGAGTTGGAGGCGATTTCAAACAGCGTCTTGCCGTCCACCGGCGTCGGGTCGCCCAGCTTGCGCACACCGTAGCCTTTGGCCGCCACCACTTTGCCGTCCTTGACGATGGCGACCGCCATGCCCGGCACATCGAAGGTTTTCAATACCCGATTGGCGTCCGCATCGAGATTGAATGCCGGCGCCGCATACGCGCCGGCAGCAGCCAGCGTGAACGCGGCTGCTACAAAGGTCTGCTTCAGTTTCATTGCTTCTTGAACGCCTTGTCGACGGCCACTTGCGTGATCGGGTGATAGTGCGAGCGCGCCTTGCTGTACAGGGTCTTCGCCCAGTCTTTTTCGTTCGGGTTGGCCAGCAGCGCTTTGTACAGCGGCACCACGTATAGGCGGCGGCCCACGCTCATCAGGAATTTTTCCAGCGGCTCGCGCACGTTGTAGCCGGCCTTCACCGACGACAGGTAGAAGCGGTAGGCGATTTCGTTGTTGCCGCTCTTGCCAAGGCCGAAGGTCTGGTCCAGCTCCTGCATTTGCGCTGCAGTGGCCTTGCCGTCGATATCGTTCAGGAAGTGCATCCACTCCAGCGCGACCCAGGCCTTGCCGTTCAGCTGCGCGGTCGGCAGTTCGCCTTTCAGCCATGCGGTACGCTGTGCATCCACGGCGAGGAAACGCGGCGAGGCTTCGCGCTTGGCGCTGGCGGGAATGCCCGGTGCGTACAGCCATTCATCGAGCTCGGTGGCCGACATGAATTCAGGATGCGCGTCCAGCAGGTTTTTCTTCAGGTAGGCGACAAATTCGTCGGTGGTGGCCGACTGGAAGGCGTGCGAGTCGAACCAGCCGCGCAGGAATGGATCGAACAGTTCGCGGCCGGCGCGCTGTTCCAGCGTGTGCAGGAACCATGCGCCCTTCGGATAAATCAGGCTGCCGTCGGCGTAGACCGATGGATCGGTATCCGGACCGCGCGTGGCCAATGCCTGCTTGACCGCAGGGATGCTGGCCAGCGATGCCAGCGCCTGTTCCTGTTCCACTTGCTGCTGCATTTGCGCGAACTCCGCGCCGTACAGTTTTTCGACGATGCGGGTGGTGACGTAGGTGGTGAAGCCTTCGTTCATCCAGGTGTACTTCCACGAGGCGTTGGTCACCAGGTTGCCGGACCACGAGTGCGCCAGTTCGTGCGCGATCAGGTCATTCAGGCTGCGGTCACCGGCGATCATGGTCGGCGTGAGGAAGGTCATGCGCGGGTTTTCCATGCCGCCGTACGGGAACGACGGCGGCAGCACGATCATGTCGTAGCGCTCCCAGCGATACGGACCGTACAGGCCTTCCGCCGCGTCGATCATTTTTTCGGTGTCGCCCAGTTCATAAGCGGCAGCCTCGATGCGCGCCGGTTCGGCGTAGACGGCGGTGCGCGGACCAAGGTTGCGCACTTCGATTTCGCCGATGGCGATGGCCAGCAGGTAGGATGGAATCGGCTGCGCCATCTTGAACTTCCAGCCGCCGGCGCCAGTCGATTGCTGGTCGTTCTCGGCGCTCATCACCACGCGCAGGCCGGCCGGTGCTTCGACGCGGGCGCTGTAGGTGAAGCGCACTGCCGGCGTATCCTGGATCGGCGCCCACGAGCGGGCGTTGATGTCCTGCGACTGGCTGAACATGAACGGACGCTTGCCGGACATGGTCTGCTCCGGCGCCATCCACTGCAACGCAGCGGCCGACGGCGCGGTGCGGTAGTACACGCGCACTTTCTGCGGCTGGAACGGCAGGGCGATGCGCAGCGCGCGGCCCTTCTCGGCATCGAGCTTGTCGAGCATGAAGGAAGCGGCGGTCCACTTGCCGCTGGCGTTCAGCACCTGCACTTTGGCGATGTTGAGTTCATTCGTATCCAGCACCAGCGTGCGCGCGGATTTGTCGATCCAGTTCAGCGTCAGCTCGGCGTAGCCGGACAAAATCTTGTGGCTGAAGTCTGCCTTCAGATCGAGGTACAAATCGGTGGTGCGGACCTGGTCGTAGCGGGCGTAGCTCAGCGGATCGGCGTGAGCACTGCTGGCGGCAATCGCGGTCAATGCGGATAGCACGAGGGCGGCGAGGGTCTTTTTGATCATGGCGAAACTTTCAATATTGTCTTTGGCGCCGAGCAGAATAGCACAGCCATGTTTCTGGCATGTGTTAGAATCCAGGCCGTAATTGGGGAGTAGTCGGCTTGCGCCGCCCCGGCGCAAGAACCTGTGTCAACATAATCGGTCCGCAGACCGTGGTGCAGGTGGCTGTAAGGCTTGACGAGACCATGAACACTGCGCGGCCATGTAGGGCCGGAGCCGCGCTATGTTCATTGGTTTTCGACTCCGGCCCTCACACTTTTACGCACACACACATGGAAGCCTTCCTCGTCTCTACCGGCATCGTCGCCCTCGCAGAAATCGGCGACAAAACCCAGCTGCTCGCATTTGTCCTCGCCGCCCGGTTCCGCCGCCCGCTGCCTATCGTCGCCGGTATCTTCGTCGCCACCATTGCCAACCACGCGTTTGCCGCCGCCATCGGCGCCTGGATCACCAGCTTGATGGGGCCGGAGATTCTGCGCTGGGTACTAGGCGCATCTTTCCTCGCCATGGCCGCGTGGACGCTGGTGCCCGATACACTCGATGAAGAAGAAACCCAGCTCGCCAAATACGGCGTGTTCCTCACCACCCTGATCGCGTTCTTCCTCGCCGAGATGGGCGACAAGACGCAGGTCGCCACCGTGGCGCTGGCGGCGCGCTATCACGGCATCGTCGCCGTGGTATGCGGCACCACCTTGGGCATGATGCTGGCCAACGTGCCGGCCGTGTACTTCGGCGACAAGATCGCCAACAAGGTCTCGCTCAAGCTGGTGCACGGCATCGCGGCGGTGATCTTCGCCGCGCTGGGCGTGGCCACGCTGCTCGGCGCCGGCGCCAGCTTAGGCGTTTAAGCCGGGCTGCGATGCCTGCGGCAGCAGCAGTTCCACCTGCCGCACGCCGCCGCTGTCGGACAGTTCGATCGCCATGTCGTGGCGCAGCACGCCGTCCACCGTCAGCTGCGGCGCGCTGCCGTCGCCACGCACCACGCGAATCTGATAGGTGGTATTCCGGTAGCGGTACGCCAGCGAGAACCCGCTCCAGGTCTGCGGCAGGCGCGGCTCCAGCGTCAGCGTGGTCGCGGTGCGCGTCAGGCCAAGCAGCGATTCGACCAGCAGGCGATACATCCAGCCCGACGAACCGGTGTACCAGCTCCAGCCGCCGCGTCCAACGTGCGGCGGCACCGCGTACACGTCCGCAGTCACCACGTACGGCTCCACCTTGTAGCGAGCGCTCTTCTCCGGAGTGGATGCATGCTGCACCGGGTTGATCATGCGCGCCAGTTCCCATGCGCGTTCGTTTTCGCCCAGGCGCGCAAAGGCCATTGCGGTCCAGATGGCGGCGTGCGTGTACTGGCCGCCGTTCTCGCGCACGCCGGGCACGTAGCCACGGATGTAGCCGGGGTTAGGCCCTGCCTTGTCGAACGGCGGATCGAGCAGCTGGATGATGCCCGAATCACGGCGCACCAATCGCTGATTGACCTGCTCCATCGCGCCGCGCACGCGTACCGGGTCGGCGGAGCCGGACAGCACGCCCCAGCTTTGCGAGATCGAATCGATCTGGCATTCCTCGTTGGTGTGCGAGCCTAGCGGCGTGCCGTCGTCGAAATAGGCGCGGCGATACCACTCGCCATCCCACGCATTCTGCTCGACGTTGGCGGCAATGCGGCGCGCCTGCTCGCGGCACTCGGCCGAGAACTCGGTGTCGTTGCGCATATCCGCAACCTCGGCAAAGCGCTTCAGCACTTCGCACAGGAAGAAGGCCAGCCACACACTCTCCCCTTTGCCATGCTCGCCCACCTTGTCCATGCCGTCGTTCCAGTCGCAGGAGCCGATTAGCGGCAGGCCATGCTCGCCGAAGCGCAAGCCGTTGCGGATGGCGCGCACGCAATGGTCGTACAGCGTGCCGTGCTCGCCCGAGCGGCCAGGCATATCGTAGTAGGAATCCTCTTCCGGCTTGACCGGACGCCCTTCCAGATACGGCACGCTTTCGTCGAGGATGGCGCTGTCGCCGGTGGTGGCGACGTAGCGCCATGCCCCCAGCGGCAGCCACAGATAATCGTCCGAGCAGTGGGTGCGCACGCCGCGGTCCGACGGCGGATGCCACCAGTGCTGCACATCGCCTTCCAGGAACTGATGCGCGGCGCACAGCAGCAGCTGATCGCGCAGCAGCTGCGGTTGCGTATGTACTGTGGCCATCGCATCCTGCAGTTGGTCGCGGAAGCCGAACGCGCCGCCCGACTGGTAGTAGCCGCTGCGCGCCCAGATGCGGCAGGCGATGGTCTGGTACATCAGCCAGCCGTTGACCAGAACGTCCAGTTCCGGCTCCGGCGTTTCAATACGCACCGCGCCCAGTACTTGCTCCCAGTGCGCATGCACGGCGGCCAGCGCTTCGTGCGCCGCATCGGCGCTGCGGTGCTTCTGTACCAGGCTGCTGGCGTCCGCATTGCGGCGGCCGCCCACGCCCAGTACGAACACGATCTCGCGCTCCTGCCCCGGCAGCAGGTCGAACGGCGCCTGGATCGCGGCGCAGGCGTCGAGGCCGGCGCCAACTTTGCCCGACAGGCGCGAGCGGCGCAGCGCGGCCGGCGCATCCAGCGTGCCGTTGCGTCCAATGAATTCCATGCGGTCGCCGCTGACACTGCGCAGCGAAGCGTCGCAATTGAAGAAGGCCACGCGGCCGCCGAATTCCGTGTTGTAGGCATTGCGGGCGAACAGCGCGCCGCTGACCGGATCGGCCTCGGTGATGATGTGCATCCCGGACTTGGAACGCATGTCGCCCAGCACCCACTCGACGTAGCCAAAGGCCGACAGGCGGCGCTGCACCAGCGAGTCGTTGCGCACTTTAAGCACGGTGTACTTGATCGGCGCATCGATGGCGACGAAGGTGGTCATCTCGCTGTGGATGCCGGCCTCGACGTGCTCAAACACGCTGTAGCCAAAGCCATGCCGTGTGATGTACACGCCTTTGCCGCGCACCGGCAAGGCGGTGGGCGACCAGAACTGGCCGCTCTGCTCATCGCGCAGATAGAAAGCTTCGCCGCTGCTGTCGCTGACCGGATCGTTGTGCCACGGTGTGATGCGGAACTCGTGCGCGTTCTCGTGCCAGCTGTAGGCCTGGCCGCTTTCCGAAATCACGCTGCCGAATTGCGGATTGGCCAGCACGTTGGACCACGGCGCCGGCGTGCGTTGCGTGTCGCTGACGGTGATGACGTATTCGCGTCCATCCGGCGTAAAACCTCCGATGCCGTTTTCCAGCACCAGTCCGCGCGCTGGATGCACCGAAGGACCAGCGTTCGCATACTCGCCACGGCTATCGGCCTGCAGCGGCGGCATGCGCATCGACGATGCGGCCGGACGCTTGATCTGGTCCGCCAGCGTGCCGCGCGCATCGCTGATGATGACGCGCGCCACCGACTGCAGCAGCACGCGGTCTTCGTTCGCGATCTGGTCGGCCAGCCGCACGAAGATGCCACCCGGCCGGTCGATGGCCTGGGCGTCGATGCCGGAAGCGATCAGGCCCATGATCTGGTCATGCAAGGCCTGGCGGTAGCCGGATTGGTCTTCGTACCAGATCACCAGGTCCACCACCAGCCCTTTCAGGCGCCAGTAGGCGTGCGCCTGCACCATCTGGCGCGCCAGTTCGATGTTGGCCGGGTCTTTGATCTGCAGCAGCACGATCGGCAGGTCGCCCGAAATCGCATAGGCCCACAGGCCGGACTGGCCGCGCTGGTTCTTGATCAGCGTGGCGGCATCGGCGCGCAGCGCGGCATTCGGATAGATCACCGAGTTGGCCAGGCGGCCGTATAGCTGCGCATCGGTCTCGCTGGCGTTGAGCTGGCGCAGCACCACCTGGCTGTGGGTCCAGGCCAGCTCGAACACGCGGTCGGCCAGGTGGCGGTCCTGGTATTTGTCGATCAGGTGCAGCGCCGTCTCGCGCTGCTCGGTCATGCCGGTGACAATATCGACCGTCGCAAACTGGTCGGGCTTCAGCGTGATGGTGTAACGGATCGCCACCACCGGATCGAGTACCGAACCTTCGGCGCCGTTCAACGGCCCTTTTTGCAGCATGGCGTCCGGCGTGGCGGCCGTGTTGCCGCGGCCGATGAAGCGCGCGCGGTCGGTTTCGAACGAGACGTCATGCACCGGCGCGTCGTGCACCATCATCGAATGCATCAGCCACGGCATGACGTCGCCCTGCCCGCGCGGCCGGCGTGTGCACAGGATGGCGTTTTCGTCGCGCAGGATCTGGGTCTGCACAAACAGCTTGCTGAAGGCCGGATGCGCGTTGTCGGCGGCCGCCGGCGCCATCACCACTTCCGCAAAGCTGGTCACTTCGATGGTGCGTACACGGTCGCTCTTGTTGGTGATGCGGGTGCGGCGCAATTCGATATCGTCTTCCGGCGACACCACGATTTCGGTGTACAGGTCGATGTGGTGGTCGCTGCGGCGGAACTCGGCGCGGCCTTCGGAGAAGATCACTTCGAACTTGCGCGGTTCGGCCAGCGTCGGCTGATAGGTGGTGGACCAGAACGCGCCGCTGTCGACGTCGCGCACATAGCAGAAGTTACCCCAGTTGTCGCGCGTGCTGTCTTCGCGCCAGCGCGTCACCGCCAGATCCTTCCAGCGGCTGTAGCTGCCGCCGGCATTGGTGACCATGACGTGGTAGCGGCCATTCGACAGCAGATGGGTTTCCGGCACCGGCGTGGAATGCTGCGTCAGGATCCGCATCGGCATCGACTGGTCGGGCGCGGTGGTGCGGATGGCCGCCAGTTCGGCGGTGTTGGAGTAGAACGCCCCTGCCTGCGGGCTGCGTTCCTGCAGCACCAGCAGCGCCGATTGCAGCTGCGGGTCGGACTCGAAACGGCGCTGCATCGGGCGGTCGTGCAGCAGGTAGCTCAGGGCCAGGAATCCCATGCCCTGATGGTGGACCATGAAGGAACGGATCACGGCGTAGCTCTGGCCGCGCGGCAGGCGCGAGGCAGTGTAGTCGATCGCTTCGTAGAAACCGTAGCGCCCCATGAAGCCCAGTTCCGCCATCTTCTGCAAATTGGCGCAGGAGGCTTCCGGCTGCACCATCAATCCCATCATGCTGGCATACGGCGCGATCACCAGATCGTCGCCGAGGCCGCGCTTCAGGCCCAGCCCAGGCACGCCGAAAGCGCGGTACTGGTAATTGAGGCTGGCGTCCACCGTGTTGTAGCCGGATTCGGAGATGCCCCACGGCACGTTGCGGCGCTTGCCGTAATCGATTTGCGCGTCGATCACCGAGTGGTAGGTCTGATCGAGCAGCGTGCTCGGATAGGTCGGCATCACCAGCAGCGGCATCAGGTACTCGAACATCGAGCCGCTCCACGACAGCAGCACCGGCTTGCCGGCGACGATGCACAGCTGGCGGCCCAGCGCAAACCAGTGCTCCTGCGGCAGCTTGCCTTGTGCAATGGCGATGAAGCTGGCGAGCCGCACTTCGGAGGCCAGCAGGTCGTAGTAGCTGGCGTCCAGCCGGCGCTCGCTGACGTTGTAGCCGATCGCCAGCAGGTTGGTGGTGGGGTTGTACAGGAAGCCGTATTCCATCTGGGCGAACGCGCCGCAGCGCTGCGCCAGGTCGGCCAGCGCGCGCATGCGTTCGTGTGCGGCGTTGCTGCCCTGTTCAAACAGCTGCGCCAGTTGCTGCTGGCGTTCGCGCTCCGCCGGCGCGAGGTCGGTGACCGCGATGGCGGCGCTGGCGCGCGCCAGGCCGGCCAGTTCGCGCAGGGTCGGCATGCGCGTCATGCTGGTGTCGAATATCGCATGCTCCGGCAGCGAGGCCCACGGCGTCAACAGCGCCAGTTCATCCAGCGCGGCCTGGCATTGCTGCACCAGCGACTCGCACCATGCGGCGCCGGCCTCGCTGTGGGTAGTGGCCTGCGGCAGCATCTGCTCCGCCGCCGCCGCGATGCGATGCAGCCATCCGTGCAGTTGCTGCAGGTTGCCGGCGTCCGGCGCGGGCAGCAGCGCATTCAGCACGTTGCTGGCGCCGGCTTCGCTCAGCGTTTCGTCCAGCACGCGCGCGGTGGCGATAATGCCGTCGACGATTTGCGGGCCGATCACCGGCGCGTCGTACAGGCCAGTGAGGCCAGGCTGCAAGGTCAGCAGGTGGCCGGCCAGGTTGCCGCTGTCCACGGTCGAGATGTAGACCGGTTGCAGTGGCTTGAGGGTTTGCGTGTCGTACCAGTTGTAGAAGTGGCCCTGATAGCGTTCCAGCTTGTCCATGCTGTCCAGCGTATTGGCGGTGCGGGTCATCAGCTGCGCCACCGTGATGTAGCCGAAATCGGTCGCCGTCAGATTGGCCAGCAAGGCCATGCCGATATTGGTCGGCGAGGTGCGGTGCGCCACCACCTGCACCGGATGCTCCTGCATGTTATCGGGCGGCAGCCAGTTGTCATCAGGCCCGACGAAACGGTCGAAATAGGCCCAGGTGCGGCGCGCCAGCGTGTGCAGGAATTGCTGCTGTTCGGTCGTGAGCTGCGCGTGCTTGCGCGCGACCGGGCGGCTGATCCAGTCGGCCAGCGCCGGCGCCACCAGCCACACCAGCAGGAACAGCGCAGCGGGCGGCAGGCTGGCCGGACGCCATCCCAGCAAGGCGCCGCCGACGAACAGCGCCAGCACCGGCGAGAACCACATGGTGCGCCAGGTGCTGGCCACGCCGTCGGCTTGCCGCGCCAGCGCCGAGGCGCGCCACTCCAGCAGGCGGCGGTGCGACACCAGCGTGCGCCACAGGCTGCGCAGGATGGCGTCCATGCTGAAGTAAGCCTCATACGGCAGGAAGGCCAGCACCAGGATGGCGTGCGCAAACTGGATGCCGCCGCGCCGCAGCGCCGCGCGGATATGCTGGCTCCACAAGGTGTCGCGCGGACGGCGGCACAGGTCGTGCAGCAGGCTGGCCAGCGGCGGCACGAAGATCACCGCCAGCACGGCGCCGGTCCACATCCACGGCGACGGCAGCCAGCGCCACGCGGTGATCAGCGACAGCACCAGCGCCGGCGCGATCAGGCTGCGGCGTAAATTATCAAACAGCTTCCAGCGCGACAGCAGCGACAGCGGATTCTTTTCGCGCTTGCCGCCGCGCCCCGGCACCCGGCCGGCCAGCCAGCCGACCAGCTGCCAGTCGCCGCGGATCCAGCGCTGGCGGCGGCTGACGTCTTCGCTGTAGCGCGCCGGGTATGCTTCGTACAGCTGCGCGTCGCTCAGCAGGCCAGCGCGCAGGTAGCAGCCTTCCAGCAGGTCGTGGCTGAGGATTTTGTTTTCCGGCAGCCGGCCGCCCAGCACTTGTTCGAATACGTCGACATCGTAAATACCCTTGCCGATGAAGGAGCCTTCGAAGAACACGTCCTGATACACGTCCGACACGGTGCGGGTGTAGGGGTCGATGCCCGGCTCGCCGCCGCACAGCCTTTCGTAGCGCGAGGCGTGCTCGCTCGGCAGGCTGACCGCCACGCGCGGCTGCAGGATGCCGTAGCCTTCGCTGACGCGGCCGCGCTGCATGTCGACGCGCGGCCGGTTCAGCGGATGCTGCATGGTGGCGACAAATTGCACGGCAGCGTCGCGCGGCAGCTGGGTGTCGGTATCGAGCGTGATGACGTAGCGGATGCTTTCCAGCTCCGAAGTATCGCCGGCCACCACCGAGAATTTGTCGCGCGCGCCACCGCGCAGGTAGCGGTTGAGGTCTTCCAGCTTGCCGCGCTTGCGTTCATAGCCCATCCACACGCCTTCCTGCGGATTCCACAAGCGCGGGCGATGCAGCAGCAGGAAGGGGCGATGTTCGGCGTACTTGTGGTTGAGGTGCGCAGTGCAGCGCTTCAGGTGCTCGACCAGCGCGTCGTCGGTGGGCAGCTTTTCGGCGCGGGCGTCGGCGAAGTCGGTCAGCAGGCAAAACTTCAGGTTCGGATCGCGGTTGGCGAGGAAGCGCACTTCCATCTGCTCGAACAGCTGGTCGATATTGTCCTTGCTGTAGACCAGTGTCGGCACCACCACCAGCGCGCGCGCGTCGGCCGGGATGCCGTCCTTGTAATCCATGCGCGGCAAGGGATTGGGCCGTGTCACCAGCGTGGCGAACCAGTTCACGAGGCTGAGCGCCAGCTGGCTGCTGCCCAGCAGCGCCAGCACGCCCAGCACCAGCAGCAGGAAGCCGTGCACGCCGTGGAATGCGGCGCGCTCCAGCAGCAGCGCAGTGCACACCAGCGCAATCGCGGCGATCGCACCGAGATAGGACGTCAACGGCGAGGCGCGCGAGGTATGCTGCAAGGCTTCCAGCCACGGACGGCGCATGCCGGTCTGCTTTTCCAGCGCCGCCAAGCCGCCGCCGATCAGGTAGAAGCCGACGTGGCCATGGCGCATGTCGCCGCTGCCGTGATGATCCAGCGCCAGCTGCAAGGCCTGCTGCGCCACTTCCACCTCCGAATAGCGCGAGCGCTTGGCAATTTTTTCGATGGCGTGGCGGTACTGGTCGCGGGTGGCGAATTCCATTTTGCCGTAAATGTCGGCCGGGTCCTGGCGCAGGGTCTGTTCGACCACGCTCATGGTCTCGACGAATTCCTGCCAGTCCATGGTGCCGAGGAAGCGCAGGCTGCCGATGCTGTTGGCGATCGAGACTTGTTCGGCGGCCTGCAACTGGATCTCGGCCTGGATCTGCTGCTCGATGGTCTGGCCGGCTTCGGCCAGGCGGTGCGTGATCCAGGTCAGCGCCAGCGTCAGCGCCGGGCTTTGTCCTTGCAGGCGGCGCGCCAGTTCGGCCACGAAGGCACTGGTGATGGGCGGATTGGAGCGCGCCATGTCGGCCACCATCAGTATCAGGCCGCTGGGATTTTTTTCCGCGACTTCAGTCATCTGGTCGGCCCAGCTGTTGGCGAGATCGCGCTGGATGCGGTTCTCGGCCACGCGCGCGGCGACGCGGCGCAAATTCTCGATCAAGGCGAGGCGCAGCATGATGGGGATGGCCCACAACTCGCCCAGCTTGAGCGTGGCCACTTCCTGGTAGGCGTCGACAAAGCGGCACAGCGACTCCGGATCGACGCGGCCATCGCCATGCGAGATGATTTCCAGCGCGATCTTGTACACGCGCGGGCAGCCGTCCGGCGCGCCCTTGCCCAGGCGCGGCAGCTCCTTGCTGTAATCCTTCGGCAGGTGGCGCCGCGCGATGCGGATCTGTTCTTCGATCAGGTAGAAATTATCGAGCAGCCATTCCGAGGCGGGCGTGATCTGACGGCCTTCCTTGACGGCGGCGGTCAGCTCGTCGCAGGTGGCGCTGATGACTGCCGCGTTTTCCGACAGCCGCGACAGCAGGCGGTCGCGCCCGCCGCGCTTGCTCAGTTCGTGATGGTGGGCCAGCGTCTTGCCGTGCGCGGCCATCTGTGCCGCGCTGAACAGTTCCGCCCGCAGCGGCAGGTCTTCATCGTCCTCGTCCGACAGCAGGGAGCCGGAAGGCGATTCACGAAAGCCGAGCGCCAGCTCGCGCAGCAGGGGATTGGACGTGTTCAAGTTGGACCTCGCTTGGGTTCTGCGAATTGTCCATCCATCCTAGTGGAAGGCCCGGCGCACGACTGTGCGGTGCCGTACACACGAGGTCAGCAAAAAGAAAGGGCCGCTGCTGCGGCCCTCTGGAAAACCTCAGGCTGCCAGCGGCAGCGGCGTCGCCAGCGCGAGGCCGCCGCTGAGGCTGTAGGCTTGCGGATGGCCGAGGCGGCGCAAGAGTTGCGCGGCCTTCATGCTGCGGTTGCCGCTGCGGCAGAAGAACACCAGCGGCGTGTGCTCGGCGCGCAGCCAGCCGCTGGCGTGCTCGGCCAGGCGGCTCAGCGGCACGCTGACGACGGCGCGGCCGGCCGGCGGCGACGCCACGGCGGCGGCGAATTCGTACGGTTCGCGCACGTCGACCAAGCAGGCGTCGGGATGGGCTTGCAGGAAGGCATCCAGCGCGGCGCACTCGAGTTGCGCGTCGGCAGCTAAAGCTGCCACCGGCGCGGCGATGGTGCAGAACTGGTTGGCCTCATCGCGCGTCGGACACAGCAGGGTTTGCTTGCCGCTGACCGCGCTCAACGCCGGCAAGGCGGGACGCGCACTGAAGGCGAAACGTACCGCGGCGGCCGGCAGCGCGTTGCCTTGCGCCGTGCCCAGCAGATAGGCGCGCAACTCGTCGCCGGCGCCGCACGGCAGGCAGGCCAGCACTTGCCGGCCCAATGCGATGGCCGCTGCGCTGGCGCCGTTGTCCAGCGCAACGCTGGCTGCTTGCTGCGGCCAGCCGTACTGGTCCGCTTCGGCGTGGCAATCGTAGTGGCGGCCCAGCATGTCAATCAGCATGGCACGGCCGGCGTTGGGCAAAGTGCTGACGATGGCCTGCACCTGGTAGTTCTGGCAGCGCACATAGGACTCGATGCGCGCCACATGATCGGGCAGCGGATCGATGACGATGCAGCTGCGGCTGGCGGCATCGAGCACCATCCAGCTGCACGCGCCCTCCACGCCCAGTTGCAGCAAGCCGTCCTGCGGCGCGGCGCTGCGTTCGGACGGGATCAGGCAGCTGGCGCGCAAGGCGTCGCCGCAGCGCGCGATGCGTTCACAGGCGGCGGCAATGGTGGCCTCGTCGGCCAGCGGGCCGAACGACATGCGGATGGCGCCGGCGCTGCGCCACAGCGGCACGCCCATCGCATCCAGCACATAGCTGGGCGCGGCCTTGGACGAGGAACAGGCGCTGCCGGCGCTGACGCGCACGTCGGCGGCGTCGAACACATCCATCAGCTCACGGCTGGACAAGCCCGGCACCGAGAAATTCAGTGTGGTCGGCAAGGCCTTGTCGAACGGATTGTTGAACACGACGCCCGGCAGTGCGGCGCGCAGGCTCTCGGCCAGGCGGGTGCGGAAGCTGCACAGTTCGGCGGCGCTGCGGAAAGTGTCGCCGCGTTCCAGCGCCGCCAGCACGGCGCCCAGCGCGGCGATGCCGGCCATGTTTTCGGTGCCCGAGCGCAGGCCCGCTTCCTGGCCGCCCCCGGTGATCAGCGGCGTGAACGGCGCGCCGGCGCGCACGTACAGCATGCCGATGCCTTTCGGCGCGTAGAGTTTATGGCCGGAGAACGGCGCGTAATCGATGCGGGTAGACGACAGATCGAGCTTGAGCTTGCCCAGCGCCTGCACGCAGTCGACCAGCCACAGCGCCTTGCTGTCGGCCAGTACCGCTCCGATGCCGGTCAGGTCGCTGACCACGCCGGTTTCGTTGTTGGCCGCCATGGTGCACACCATGGCCGCTTGCGGCGCGACAGCGCGCAGCGCCTGCAGGCTGTGCGCACCATCGTGATCGACCGGCAATTTGTGCAGCGTCAGGTTCAGCCCCAGCAGGCGATTCCAGTGCGCCAGGCTTTCCGGCACGGCCTTGTGCTCGGTGGCGCCGTAGACCAGCAGCGAGCCGATGGCCTCGCCGGCGTCCCGGCGCTCGCGCAGCGACACCAGCGCCGACAGCACGGCAGTGTGGATGCCCTCGGTGGCGCCGCTGTTGAACATCAGGCGGCCGCTGCCCACGCCCAGCAGGCGCACCGCGCAGGCACGGGCCTCATCGAGGATGGCTTTGGCTTGCAGGCCGGTGGCGTGCGTGCTGCTCGGATTGCCATAGCGCTGGCGCATGGCATCGGTGGCCGCTTCGATGGCGGCGGGCAGGACAACGCTGGTGGCGTTGCTGTCGAGATAGAGTTCGGTAGTCATCCGTATAGCTTACGCACTGGCGCTGAAATAAACGTACCAAAGTTTCGCTGTAATGCCTAATATGTAGATGTTTCATGCTTTTATTGATGGGTTTTTAGAATGAATCAACTTGACCGTTATGACTACGCCATTCTCGACGCCCTGCAACGCGACGGCACCCTGTCCGTGGCCCAGCTCAGCGAGCAGGTCGGCCTGTCCTCCACGCCCTGCTGGAAACGGCTGCGCCGGCTGGAGGAGGAAGGATTTATCGAGAACCGGGTGGCCATCATCAACCGCCGCAAGGTCGGCTTGCCGGTGACGGTGTTTGTCAGCATCCGCATCACCCAGCACGACGAGAACTGGTTCGCGCGCTTTGCCGATGCCGTCGCGGCCTTGCCGGAGGTGCAGGAATTCCACCGCATGAGCGGCGATGTGGATTACCTGTTAAAGGTCGTTACCAGCGATATCGAAGGATATGACCGGTTTTACAAGAAGTTGATTAAATCCGTGAAACTCAACGGCGTCTCTTCGGCGTTTTCGATGGAACAAATCAAGATCACTACCTCGCTGCCGCTGGGGCTGGTCTCGCACCAATGAGGTGCGAAGATGCGATAATGCATCTTTTAAATACTTGATTCAGCCCATGCGCGCCTTCTTCACCAGCTGGCTGCCCAGCGCCCCTACCGCCAACCGCCGCGAGCAACTGCGTGCCGCCATCGGCGCCCTGCTCGGCATCGCGGCCACCGCCATCCTCAGCCAGTTGTTGCTGCAATCAACCCATGCTGCCGCTTTCCTGGTTGCGCCGATCGGCGCCTCCTCGGTGCTGCTGTTTGCGCTGCCCGCCAGCCCCCTGGCGCAGCCTTGGTCCGTGATAGGCGGCAACGTCATCAGCGGACTGGTGGGCGCGGCCTGCGTGCGCTGGCTCGGCCACACCCTGCCCCTGCCGCTGCTGGCCGGCGCGGCCTGCGGCGGCGCGATTGCCGCCATGTTCATCATGCGCTGCCTGCATCCGCCCGGCGGCGCGGTGGCGCTGACCACGGTGATCGGCGGCGCGGCAGTGCAGGCGGCCGGCTTTGAATTCGCACTGATGACGGTGCTGGCCGACTCCATCCTGCTGGTGCTGATGGCCATCACCTATAACAACCTGACCGGGCGCAGCTATCCGCACGCGCAGCAGCCGTCGCACATCAACCCGCACGCCACCAAGGACGCGGTGCCGACCGTGCGCCTGGGCTTCAAGCCGGAAGACCTGGACGCCGTGCTGCAGCAGCATAACCAGGTGCTCGACATCAGCCGCGACGATCTCGAATCGCTGTTCATGCAGACCGAGCAGCGCGCTTACCAGCGCCGCTTCGGCATCATCAACTGTGCCGACATCATGTCGCGCGACATCATCAGCGCCGAGTTCGGCACCGGACTGGCGGAGGCGTGGCAGCAGATGCGCAGCCACCGCGTGGCGGCGCTGCCGGTGCTGAACCGCGCGCGGCGCGTGATTGGCATCGTCACCCAGACCGATTTCCTCGAACACGGCGGACTGGATGACTACGGCAGCATCCGCCAGCAGCTGCGGCGCTTCCTGCGCAAGAGCGGCGTCACCCACACCGAAAAAGCCGAGGTCGTAGGCCAGATCATGAGCGCCCATCCGACCACCGCGCGGACCGACACGCCGATCGTCGACCTGGTGCCGCTGATGGCGGACTCAGGCTTCCACCACATCCCCATCGTCGATGAAGAGCAGCGGTTTGTCGGCATTGTCACGCAATCGGACCTGGTGGCGGCGCTGTATGAAAGCCGCTTCGCGGAAGCGGCCGCGTAAAAAAAAAGCCGCGCACGTGGCGCGGCCAATGGCGTAGCACACTATTATTGTTGCTTATTCTTGCGGCGGGCCACTGCGCCCATGAAACCCAGGCCGGCCAGCAGCATGGCGTAGGTGGCCGGTTCCGGCACACCGGCGACCAGGCCGCCCACCGTGGCGCCGTAGTAATACTCGCCGTTGGGCGTGATGAAACTGATGTCGGTGTAAGTACCGTAAAATTTCAGCAAGCCGTTGCCTTCCACCCCGGTCACCGTCATGCCGCTCTGCGTCACGGTGCCGCCGCCCCAATGGCCGGAGCCCTGCGCCAGGATGGAAAAACTGCCGTTCTGGAACACGAAACTGACCGGCACGCCTCCCTGCCCCACGCTGAACATATCGAGATAGGGATCGGTCACTGGCGAGCTGAAGTGGAAGTTGTTGATCACATACGGGCCGCCGCCGGACATCAAAATGGTGCCGTTGGTGCCCGGCGTATTGGTCACCTCGGCGTTGGTGAAGGAGGACGGCACATCGTAGATGTACGCGCTGGGGTCCATGCCGAAGGTTTCACCGGTGTAAGTGACGGTGATGTTGCTCATGCCGTAGGTGAACTGCCCGGTGCCGGCGTCCGCCCACTTGGTCCAGCTGACGGTATCTGCTGCAAAGACTTGCAGCGGCGCGATCAGGGCCAGCGCCAGGCCTGCTTTCCTCAACCCGTTCATACATCCCCCTTTGTTTTATTTTTGGGTGCTGCGGGAAACCATATTACTCCTCATCCGATGGAGGATCGACAAATTAAATAGCAATTTGGAAGCGAGTCTTTCCGCGACAAAACAATGTGTCGCTGATACAAATTTGTTTCCGCGCCCGCCCCTTGATGGCTTATGCTGGCTGCCAACTTTGTTACACCGAGGATTTCCACATGACGTATCGCCGCAACATCATCGCTCCACTGGCCGCCGCCATCGCGCTGGCCTTTGCCCCGCTGGGCGCCGCCCAAGCTGCCACCGCAGCGGCCGTGCCGCAAGCGAGCGCCGCACCGGCCCACAAGGCCCTGCTGGCCATTGCCGATCAGTACTACGATGCGACCGCGCGCTTCGAGCCTGTCAGTGCGACCGAAAACGGCGATAACCGTTTCGACGACCAGCTCGGCATGAGCATCGCGCCGGCCAAGCGCGCCGCCCAGTTCAAGCTGTACCGCCAGTTTGCCCGGCGCCTGCACGCCATTCAGCGCGCGCAACTGGATGCGAAAGACCGCATCAACTACGACATCCTGCGGTACGAGCTGCACGGCCTGCTGGCGATGGAGCGCTTCCCGGAACACCTGCTGCCGATCAGCCAGATGGACAGCATGCCGGTAACGCTGGCCAACTACGCGGGCGGCGAAGCGTCGCAACCGATCGGCACCGTCAAGGAATATGAGGCCTACCTGAGCCGCGTCTCGCAACTGCCGGCGTGGATCGACCAGGCCATTGCCAACATGCGCGAAGGCATGAAAAAAGGCGTGACCCAGCCGCAAGCTATCATGCTGTCGGCCCTGCCGCAGTTCAAGCAGCTGGTGAGCGCGACGCCGGAAGCCAGCATTTACTACACGCCGATCACCAAGCTGCCGGCTTCGTTCTCCGATAGCGACAAGCAGCGCCTGACCGCCGCCTACCGCAACACCATCAACGATAAGCTGATGCCGGCGCTGGTGCGCCTGGCCGCCTTCCTGGAAAAAGAATACGTGCCGGCCTGCCGCACCTCGACCGGCCTCGGCGCGGTGCCGGACGGCGCCGCCTGGTATCAGGCGCGTGTCGCCAACGCGACCACTACGTCGCTCAAACCGGAAGAAATCCACGCGATCGGCCTGAAAGAAGTGGCGCGCATCCAGTCCGAATTTGCCGTGGTAGGTCCGAAGCTGGGCTACACCGGCCCGGCCGCCGGCCTGCCGGTGTGGGTGGCGGCGCAGCCGAAGTTCTATCCGTTCAAGACCGAACAGGAAGTGCAGGCCGTGTATCACAAGCTCAGCGACGTGCTCGACACCAAGCTGCCGCAGCTGTTCACGCTGATCCCGAAAGCCAGGCTGGACCTGCGCCTCGAGCCTGAACTGAGCCGCGCCACCGCGTCCGACCACTACACCTCGCCGGCCGCCGACGGTTCGCGCCCGGGCGTGTTCTGGTCGGTGGTCAACGATCCCGCCAAGTACGGCAGCACCGGCATGACCACCCTGTTCCTGCACGAAGGCAAGCCGGGCCACCACTTCCACATCGCCCTGAACCAGGAGCTGAACCTGCCGAACTTCCGCAAGTTCGGCGGCAACAACGCCTTCACCGAAGGTTGGGCGCTGTACGCGGAAACGCTGGGCAAGCAGATGGGCTTGTTTGAAGATCCGGCCCAGTACTTCGGCCACCTGAACGATGAGATGCTGCGCGCCGTGCGCCTGGTGGTGGACACCGGCATGCACGCCAAGGGCTGGACCCGCGAGCAAAGCATCCAGTACATGAAGGACACGCTGGGCTATGACGTGGCGGCCAAGACCGAGACCGAACGCTACATGGCATGGCCGGGCCAGGCGCTGGGCTACAAGGTCGGTTCGCTGAAGATCCAGCAACTGCGCGCGCGCGCCGAGCAGGCGCTGGGCGACAAGTTCAGCCTGCCGGCCTTCCATGCCGTGGTGCTGGGCGACGGCACCGTGCCGCTGGCCTTGCTGGAAGAAAAAGTCGACCGCTGGATCGCCTCGCAGCAGTAATTGCTGCACAGGGCGGGCCGCCCGGCCCGCCTTCCCTCCTTTACTTCGCGTACTGCTTGACGCGCTCAATCACCGCCGCCGGGAGCGCCGTGATCTGCTTGGCGTGGTTGGCAAACACGATCTGCTGGCGCCCTACCGAAACCGGCTTGCCGTCGGCATAAAAGCGGAACTCCAGCCAGAATGAGCACTTCCTGACGTCATATGCGTTCAACTCGCAGGAAATTTCCTGGAATGGGAAAGTCTCCTGCAAATAGTCCTGCTCGGCGTGCTTGGTGATGAACACACCCTGCTGCTGCAGCATGTCGCGCGAAATGCATTCGAAGAACCACTTTTCGCGGCAGATGCCCTGCCACTCAAAGTAGCGCGCAAAGTAGGTATTGCCGTAGGCATTGGAATCCTTCAGATAGATGGTCAGCGAGTGGGAGAAGGTTTGGGTGGTGACTTGCATCAGCATGGTGACACTCCTTAAGTGGGTTACCCGGCAACCGGGCAGCACCACTACGCGGGAGTTGGCGCGCCAGAAGTTTGATCTGGCGCAAAGGCTGTTGCGATAGATGAGCAAACGTTTTCGGCAAGCGCAATACTTGTCTGACTTCCTAACTCGTTGGAATCCGTACCATGCACTCCCTCCTGCCTGCCGTGGTTTCCCTGCTGTTCCTCTGCTACGGCGCCTATGTGCTGCACTCGCGCGGCGTCAACTGCATCAGCCTGACCTTCTTCCTGCTGTGCTCGACTACTTTTTGCTGGCAATCCACCTGGGCCATCCTGTTCCAGATGGAGGACGAAAGGGCCGCCCTGTCGCTGGCCAAGCTCGGCTACCTGATGATCCTGTTCCTGCCGACCACGCTTTACCACTTCATCGCAGAACTGACGGCGCAGCGCGGCGAAGGCCGTTGGGTGGCGCTGTCTTATGCTGCCGCCGGGGTGCTGGGCTTGCTGCTGCTGACCAGTGACTGGCTGGTGGCAGGCCTGCACCGCTATTTCTTCGGCTTCTACCCGCGTGCCGGCCTGCTGCATCCGCTACACCTGCTGCAGACGGCGCTGGTGGTGGGACGCGGGCTGTGGCTGCTGTACCGGCGCCAGCGTCTGGCGGTGTCGACCGAGCGCACCCGGCTGCGCTACTGCCTGGTGAGCCTGCTGATTTACTTTTTTGCTTCGGTGGACTATCTGTGCAACTACGGCCTGCAGTTCTATCCGCCCGGCGTGCTGTTCGTTGCCACCAGCCTCGGGCTGATCGCGCAAGCCATGGTGCGCTACAACCTGCTGGCCGATCCGCTGGAAGTGGCTGCCACCATCGCCCACGAAATGCGCACGCCGCTGGCTACGATCCGTAACCAGTCGCGCATCCTCAGCCGCTGCCTGCCGGACTTGTTGGCTGGCTATCAGCGCGCGGTCGAGGCGCGGCTGGTGGCGCCGACGCTGTCGATGGCACAGGTGCAATACTTGCATCAGATCAATCAGTACATCGAAAATGAGATCAGCCGCTCCAATTTCATCGTCGACATGATGCTGGCCTCGGCGCGTGCCGGCACCTTGGCACGTAGCGATTTTGCCAACCATTCCATCAAAAAATGCGTGGATGAGGCGCTCGCCAGTTATCCGTTTGAAACATCGATGCGGGAAAAAGTCCGGGTGCGCGGTTCGGAAGACTTCACCTTCTTTGGCTCGGACGTGCTGCTGGTGTACGTGCTGTACAACCTGTTCAAGAACGCCTTGCACGCCATCAAGGCGGCTGGACGGGGTGAAGTGGAAATACGGCTGATGGGCCGCCAATTAATGATTACCGATACCGGCTCAGGTATACCGGACGATGTATTGCCGCATGTATTTGAACCGTTCTACAGTACCGGCGGCACGGGGATGGGACTGGCATTTTGCCGCAAGGTGATTACCGCATTTGGCGGTAATATTCAGTGTGAATCGCAGGCGGGAAAATATACGCGCTTTGCGCTGTCATTTCCTTATCCGACCAATTGATTTAAATCGTCGCCGCTGACTTTTTCCAGATCGGTTTCATCGCCTAATACATAAATCTTTTGGCCGCGTAAAACCTCGAGAATAAATGGCTGTTGTTCGCGCAGGCGGCGTTTAAAATCCGGAATCGAATAAAGGTTGGGATTGATTTTACGGCGCAATAAGCGCTCGGCAACCGGCAGCCGCGATAATAGCTCGCCGTAGCTGGTGTTATCGCCGATCAGCAATAATTCAACGGCGGTATCCATGCCCTCGTGTTCCTTGGCGGTGGCGCCATAAACAAACGCCACATTCAGCACATGCTGCAGCGGTGCCAGCGCCGAATTCAACACGCTGACCAGGCCGAAGGTTTTCTTCACCAGGCCGCTCAATTCGCCGAACACGATGCAATCCTTGTTCGGCTTGAAACGGCGCACATTGCCGATCCGCTCCGACACGATCACCCCCGACTCATGCAGCCGCTTGAGTTCGCGCTGCGCCGATGCGCTGCCCAAACCGGTCAGGCGCATGATCTCATTCAAGTGGAATCCTTGATTCACACGTACAAACAGCAAGCCCAGCAGTTTCTGCTGGGCGGGAGTGAAGAGGGCTTGAGCGATCATGAGCCAAATCTTAGCATGAACGAACTATTTGCTGGCATGGAAAAGAGCTGGTTTCACTCTGTTGCACCAGGTAGCGCGCGTAGCTCTTGCTGTACAACAAGCTTACACCAATCCACTGCCCAATCCTTGAGCACAGATGGAGTATATTGAAGTAACGCCGAAGGAGCCAACATGAAGATCGATCTGCTGGAACGAGTCACTATCAATCCGAGGCAATGCGGCGGGCGCCCATGCATCCGCAACCTCCGCATGCGCGTCTGCGACATACTCAGCCTGCTGGGCTCCGGCGTCAGCCACGACGAAATACTGGCGGATTATCCATTTTTACAAGAAGAAGATATTCGGGCATCCCTTCTATACGCGGCGGAACGGCTAGATAAAATTTCACTCTAGAATCAAAGTGAAATTTCTGATCGATAATCAGTTGCCAGTCGCCTTGGCGCGTTATCTTCAGCAAAAAGGGCTGGATAGCCTGCACGTCAGTGATATTGGATTGGAGGCGGCTACGGATGAAATAATTTGGCAACATGCCAGACTATACAATTTAATAATCGTCAGTAAGGATTCGGATTTTATACGCCGAGCTCAGCCAGGCAGAACTAGGCCCCAAATATTATGGGTTCGCTGTGGAAATTGCAGCAAAGCTTATTTATTTAAAAAATTTGACGACAACCTCAGCGGGCTGATGGCATCAATTAATAGTGGCACGGCTATCACAGAATTGTTTTAGCGAATAAGTTGATAGTGTACAGACCGGCCGGCATGGTTGATAATCAAGCATCCATATTAATCAACTAAGCTCTCATGCGCATTTCACCCACACCAGCACTTCTCGCCCTGTTCTTCTCCACCGCAGCATTCGCGCAGCAAGACACACCCAAAGCCGTTGTGGCGCTGGTCGGGGATGTCGATCGCTTTACCATCGGCCAGGACGGATTTTGCGGGCAGCGTAATGAGATTAGCTCGCCTAGCGGAAAACAATTCCGCATCCCTTCCAATAAGAAAACGAATTTCTATATTCAAGCGCGGATTCACGGAAATATGGTGACTTATACCTGCGAAGGGGATTTTTCTTTCACGCCCGAACCGGGCATGCTGCACATTATTCGTTATTCGATGGCGGCTGACCACTGCAAGCTGGAGATGTTTGAAAGTACGCCGGGAAGCGAGCCGGTGCCGGCCGACGTGCAGCGGGAAGAATCGCAAAACTGCTTGTTCAAATAAGCTTCAAATAAAAAAACGGCACCCGAGGGTGCCGTTTTTATTTAGCGCTGATTAATTACGCTTCGTCGCTGTGCGGAGCCACTTCGGTGGTTTCCACATCGCCGCCGGACATGGCGGCTTTTTCAGCTGCCAGCAGAGCTTGACGCTCTTCGACTTCCCACTGCTCTTTCTCTTTGCGAGCGCGGTGGAAGGCCAGACCGGTACCGCCTGGAATCAGACGGCCAACGATGACGTTTTCTTTCAGGCCGCGCAGACCATCGCGCTTGCCCATGATCGCTGCTTCGGTCAGCACGCGGGTGGTTTCCTGGAACGATGCGGCCGAGATAAACGAATCGGTCGACAGCGATGCCTTGGTAATACCCAGCAGAACGTTTTCGTAAGTTGCAGGAATCTTATTCTCTGCATTTACACGATCATTTTC
>Ga0105244_10000935_pt1 | contig 24595 bp, 24 predicted proteins | sample KBSM44metaG_FD_80423 | JGI IMG/M metagenome (GOLD analysis project Ga0105244, IMG submission 80423) | Miscanthus rhizosphere microbial communities from Kellogg Biological Station, Michigan, USA - KBS M4-4 metaG | ecosystem: Host-associated > Plants > Roots > Rhizosphere > Soil | place... | reverse complement strand
TGCCGTGCGCGTTATGATAATTGCCGGAGAACCAGTTGTTGCCGATCTCCGCGTTCAGCAAGGGATCGGCCGGATAGGTGGCGATGTTGGGCGTGTCGGCACTCACGCCGGCGCCGTAGGGATCGCCCACCACGCGGTAGCTTTCGCGGCGGTATTCGGCGCCGGTCGCAGCCGACACCGCGCCGGCCCAGTTGGAAAACACTTCGCCGCTCAGGTTGAGGCTGGCCACCTTTTGCGTCTGCACCGAATGCTGGAAGGCGCCGGGCGGCGGCAGGACGTAGTTGATCGCCTCGGCGCTGGGCGTCACATTGCCGAAGATATTCAACGGTTTGCAGCCCGACGCCACGGCCACCGGATTGCGGCAGATAATCGTGCCATCCGGGCCGCGTATGGCGTCGATGGCGGCGTTGTAGTGGGCGTTGAGCGACAGGTCGTGCACGGCGATGTCGGTCTGGTTGCGGCCATATTCGGCATAGCTGTCGTAGGACCAGTCGCGGCCAAACAACTTGAACTTGCCGTTGGCGCCGATCACGAAGCGGCGCTGGGTGCGCTCGGGGTGGACGTTGATGCTACGTGGGAAGTTGCCATTGCCGGTGCCGTACTGGAAGCTGGTGATGTTATTGCTGGCGCAGGCGGCGGCAATGGAAGCCGGCAGGAACGGGTTGTCGCACTGGATGGTCAGGTTGGCGTTCTTGATGGCGCCGGGCACCGGTGAGAACGCAGAGGTCACCCGGGCCAGGTTGGCGGTGAAATACAGCTCGTTGTCGGGGTCAATGTCGAAGCCGGCGCGCACATAGCCGACCCGGCGCGCCAGGTTCATCGCCAGGTTGGAGCCGCCCTGGATGGTGCCGCTGCGGTCGCCGCCCACGCAGTTGGGATTGATGCAGCCAGTCACGGCGCCGGTACCGGTCGGCACGCCGTTCGAGCCGTACAGGTATTGGTACGGCACACCATTGTCGCCAAAGGCGGTGCCCTGCAAGGGGCCGTTGGTGATCAGGCCATAGCGGGCGTACTGGTAGGGCTGGGAATGCTGAATGAAGCGGATTTGCGGCTTGCCGTCGACGGTGTCGGCCAGCGAGCGCGTCTGCAGTTCGGGGTTGGTGAACCAGTTGCGTCCATTGACCCCGATCTCGCCGAAACCGACCGAATCGATGCCCAGTTCGCGGCCGAATTCGCCGCTGGCCACCACGTGCAGGCGGTCATCGAGAAAGGCCCGGCCCCAGGCGGCCTGGAAGGTTCCGTTCTTGTCATCGCCGTAGGTAGTGATGCCGCCCTCGAGATTGGTCTTGAAACCCTGGAATTTTTTGTCGGTGATGAAGTTGACCACGCCACCAATGGCATCCGAGCCATACGATGCCGAGGCGCCGCCGGTCACCACATCCACCCGCTTGATCAGCAGCTGCGGAAACTGGCTGATGTCGGTCACGCCGGTGACGTTGGCGCCGACCACGCGCTGGCCATCGAGCAGCGTCAGCGTGCGGATCGCGCCGAGGCCGCGCAGGCTCAGCGAACTCAGGCCCTGCACGCCGCTGCTGGTGCTGTAGGTGAAGGTGGTGCGGCCGGTACTGCCCTGCAGGGCCGGCAGCTCAATGACGGTGTTGAACACATTCGGTTCCGCGTTCTTGGCCAGGTCATCGGCGCTGAGCGTGGTGGTCGGCGTGGGCTGGGTGAAGCCACGCGAGGAAATCCGCGAGCCGGAAATGGTCACCGTGGTCGGATCGCTGGCCGGTGCCGCCGCCGGCTCTTCTGTGGCCTGCTGGGCGTGGCCAGGCATGGCAAGCGCGCCGAAAAGGCTGGCGACCGCCATCTGGATCAGTGTTTTTTTATTTGATTTCATGTATTGTCTCCGTGGTTTTTTGAACAGCAAACCTATCCATTGACTATCAACTTAATTGTCACTATCAATAGGTAACGAATAGTTGCTGTGCGAGGATAGCTTTAGTTTTTTGCTCGCACTAATAACATCTTGTGGCGTGCTGATATCGGTATGGATATCAGGCAGGCAGAGAATGAGGAGATGCAAAACATGAAGAAACGCCAGTTCCTGGGCACGGCCGCGCTGGCCGGATGGTCCGCCGCCGTGACCTTGCCGGCGCACGCCGCCGCCAGCGACGGCCCCACCCTGCTGACCGTCACCGGCGCCATCGGCGCGGGCAACCGGGGCAAGCTCGATCCGGTGCGCGATCAGATGATGTACAAGCAGAAGCTGAGCTTTGACAAGGCCTACGGCTTTGATTTCGCCGCGTTGACGGCGCTGCCGGCCGTCACCATCAAGCCGACGCTGGAATACGACGGCAAGCCGCACACGCTGCGCGGTCCCTTGCTACTGGATGTGATGAAGGCGGCTGGCGCCAGGATGAGCGACAGCAGCAAACTGGTGCTGCGCGCGATTGATGGTTTTGCCGCCGTCGTGACGGTGGCGCAAGCGAAGGCGCAGCGCTACATCGTGGCCACCCATCTGGATGGCGCACCGATGGCGCTGGGCGGCCTGGGGCCGCTGTGGGCCGTATATGACGCGGATAAAGTGCCGGAAATGGCGGCCAAGCCGGTCTCCGACCGGTTCGGCCTATGCCCTTGGGGCCTGTATCACATCAGTGTGGATTAAGCGTACGCTTCCGCCAGGCTCATAACTCGTGGCGTGATGGTGATGCCGACGCCGTTGAACAGGGCGTTGATGGCGGCCATGTTGGCTTCCAGTTCTTCCGCTTTCCAGCCTTCGAACAGGTCGGTGCCGGCTTTCTGGAAGTGCAGGTCCAGCACCTTGCCGCGGTCCTTGTGGGTGTAGCCGCCGCTGTAGGTCTGCTTGAAACCCATGGCGGCCAGCTGCGCCAGCACTTCGGTCGGCGGATTGTCCGGATCGGTGGCGATGAACACGCCGAAGGTCTTGCCAGGTGGCTTGGCAGCGACGTCCACGTCGTAAATCCCAGGCGCTTTCGTTACGGTCGTACTTTTCAGAAATAACATGTTCTTACCCCTACTATCCAGATTTGGCGCCGCAGCTTGATTCTTGTAGAAAACATTCTAAGAATCAAGCTTATTGCTAATTCAGAGGTTTGTCGACTGATCCCGGTACTTATTTTTGTGAATTCGTACCAATACAACTGTCAATCCACATTCCGGGCAAGCACATCTACTTAAAATATAGTTGTGAAGCAGTAATTTGCAAGGAGTTACGAACCAATCGCTTACTTCTGATGTTTTCTCCGCGCCAGGTCCGTGGTCGGCGCAACAAGCGCCTGATACAACGCTCCGGTTTCCTCATCCCACGCGCTGACCGCCTGCTGCTGGCGCGCCACGGTCGCCAGGTCGCCGCGCGCGATCGGGCCGCTGAGCGCAGCGGCGGCGCCGAGGCGGAACACATTCGCCATCGATTCCGTGGCCAGCGGCTGCGCCAGCTGGCGCGCCACCGGCTCAGGAATGCCCGCCGCCTGGTAGGCGCGCAAGGCGGCGTCCAGCATCGTCACCAGGTAATTACTCGCGAATACCGCTGCCGCGTGGTACACCGTCTTGGCGGCGGCGTTGATGGGTACCGGCTGCGCGCCGATGGCCTGCAGCGCCAGTGTCAGCACGGCCAGCGCGCCCTCATCGCCTTCAATGCCGCAAAAGGTGCCCGAAAATTGGGCAGCCACCGCCGCCGGATCGGCAAAGCTGCGGATCGGATGTACGCTGGCGACCAGCGCGCCGGCGTCGCGCGCGGCCTGCAGCTGGTCCGAGGCCAGCGCACCGCTGCAATGGAACACAACGCTGCCCTGCAGCGGCACCGCGCGCGCCAGCGCTTCACTCGCCGGCACGATCTGGTCGTCACCTACCGCCAGCACATGCACGTCGGCTGGCTGCAATTGCGCGTACGCCGTTGCCACGCTGCCGACGCCAATGAAATTCACCGCCTGCTGCGCCGAGGCCGCCGAGCGCGTCAGCACTTGCTGAATGCGGAAGCCTTGCGAGGCCAGCAGCTTGCCCAGCACGCTGCCGACATGGCCGGCACCGATCAGATTGACCGTCTGCGCCATCAGAAGCCCGATCCCGGCTGCTGGAGGAACGCCAGCTCGTCCGGCGTCGATGGCCGGCCGAGAATGGCGTTGCGATGCGGGAAGCGGCCGAAGCGGCGGATCACCTCGCGGTGGCGCCTGGCGTAATCGAGCATGCCGTCCAGGCCCTGATTGGCCGGACCACTCGCGGCCAGGCGCGTGAACAAGGCGACGGCCTGTTCCTGCATCGCCATGTCTTCCGCGTGCTCCAGCGGCAGATAGACAAAAGCGCGCTGCAAGGGCGCCAGCAGCTGGTCGGCACCGGCTTGGATCATGTCCAGCGCCGCCTGCAGTGCCAGATGATCGCCGGCAAACGCCAGCGGCGTACCGCGATACACGTTGCGGCAAAACTGATCGAGCAGCAGGATGCGCGCCAGCGCGGCTTGCGGACCTTCGGCATCCCATTCGCGCAGACCGCCTTTCAACGCCTGCGCGATCTCGTCGCCGAAGCGCCGTTCGATCTCGCGATCGAAGGCGTCGTCCTTTTGGAACCATTCGCGGCGCTGAGCGTCCGTGCCAGCGAACCAGAAATCGAAAACTGCCTGTGCTTGTGGATTCATATTCAGTTGCGTGCGTGGGTCAGCTGGAAGCTGTGGATGCCGTCAAATTCGGTCAACTCCGCCGATAACACCGACATCGGTGCGCCAGTGTGCTTGTTCAGCGCGATCGCGACGAAGCGCCATTCCTGCATGCCGCCTTCGCTGCCGATCATCAGCGAGCCGCCGGCGATTTCGTAGCCGCGCTGCAGCGCCATCGCCCGGAGCGCCTGCTCCTGCGGCTTGTAACCGGCCTTGAAGCGCATGGTGATGGCAATCGCGTGGCGCGACGGCAGCCAGGCTTCCACCTTGGTCAGGTAAATCATCGAGCAGGCGCACAACGCCGCCAGCCCTATGGCGCCCAGATAGAAGCCCACACCCACCATGATGCCGATCACCGACGAGGCCCAGATCGAGGCCGCCGTAGTCAGGCCGCTGATATTAAAGCCTTCGCGCATGATGACGCCGGCGCCGAGGAAGCCGATGCCGGTGACGATGCCCTGGATCACGCGGGTCGGGTCCGAATTCACCAGGTATTGCGACACATGGCCGCCAAACCAGTGGCCCGGATAGCCGCCGATCACGGTCAACGCCGCCGAGGCCATGCACACCAGGCCGTAAGTGCGCATGCCGGCCGCGCGGCCGTGGTAGGAGCGCTCGTACCCGACCAGCAAGCCCAGCAACAACGCCCCCAGCAGGTTCAGCAAAATCACCGCGTTGGTGGCGATCTCGGAATGCGACCAGTAGGCTTGCAGGAATTCGATGGCGGGCATGATGAGCCTCTTTCTTATTTTTTGGTCAGTTGTTTTTCGAACGCGATGTCCAGCTTGCTGACCCGCTTGGGCGCTGCCGGCGCGATACCGTTGACGAAGGCGACGAAATCATCGAGCTCCATGGGCGGGCACAACGGCGGATTGCCGGCGCCGTCGCTGAGGAAGAAGTGGCCGCTGCCGGTCACCGACATCGAGTATTTCTGGTTGCCGGTGCGGCGTTTCAGGCGGTCGACCGCCGAGGTAGCCCTGGTAGCGCGTGCGCTCATATTGCCTCCGTACGTTGTTGCAGCCATGTCAGCGCGTCACCGGACACCAGCGGCGACAGACGCTGACGCACTGTGGCGTGGTAATCGTTGAGCCAGCGCTTTTCATCGTCGCGCAGCAGGGTGGCGTCGATGCAGCGGGTATCGATCGGGCACAAGGTCAGCGTTTCGAAGTTGAGGAACTCGCCGAACTCGGTCTGGCCGGCGGCGCGGTTCAGCACCAGGTTCTCGATGCGGATGCCCCAGCGGCCGGGACGGTACAGGCCCGGTTCGATCGAGGTGATCATGCCCGGTTCCATTGCCGTATGCGGCTCGGGCATGGTCGATGGCGAGATCGATTGCGGACCTTCGTGCACATTCAGGAAATAGCCGACGCCGTGGCCGGTGCCATGGCCGAAGTCCATGCCCTCGGCCCAGAGCGGCGCGCGGGCGATGGCGTCCAGCATCGGCGACTTGGCGCCGCGCGGGAAGCGGGCTGCGGACAGGGCAATCATCCCTTTCAGCACCAGCGTGAAATCGCGCCGGTGTTCGGCAGTGATGTGGCCGACCGCCACCACGCGGGTGATGTCCGTGGTGCCGCCCAGATATTGGCCGCCTGAATCGATCAGCAGCAGGTTATTGCCTTCGATGATGGAGTGACGGGCTTCGGTGGCGCGGTAGTGCATGATCGCGCCGTTGGAGCCAAAGCCGGCAATGGTGGCAAAGCTCGGGCTGATGAAGCCGGGGCGGCGCGCGCGGGCGGCGGTGATTTGTTTGTCAATGTCCAGCTCGGTCAGCGGAGCACGGTCCGGGTTAGCCAGGGTCTGTTCCAGCCAGCTGAAGAATTCGCACAGCGCGGCACCGTCCTGCTCCATCGCGGCGCGCACATGGACTGCGTCCGGCTCGCTCTTGCGCGACTTGGCCAGCGTAGTCGGGTTGATGGCTTCGATGACTTTGACCTTGGCCGGAATCCACTGGCGGGTGCCGTAGGTGATGCGGCGCGGGTCGAGCAGCACGACCGCATCGGCCGGCAGCGCGGCCAGGGCGGCGGCGGCCGATGCGTACGGGGCGACATCGACGCCCTCGTCGGCCAGCGCGGCGCGCAGTTCGGGCGAAATCTTGCCGTCGGCCACATATAAGGTGGCACGGGTAGCGGTAACCACGGCGTGCGACAGGAAAACCGGGTTGAAGTTGACGTCGGCGCCGCGCAGGTTGAACAGGTAGGCGATATCGTCCAGGGTCGAGATCAGGTGGCGGTTGGCGCCGGCCTGTTGCATGGCGGCGCGCAGCTCGGCCAGCTTGCCGCTGCGGCTTTTCGAGGCGTAAGGCGGCAGATGTTCGTAAATCGGCGCGGCCGGCAGGGCTGGACGGTCTTGCCAGACTTGTTCCAGCAGGTCGAGCTCGGTGCGCAGTTTGACGTCTTTGGCATCCAGCGCGGTTTGCAGCAGGCGTGCGATCGCCAAGCCGAGTACGGCGCCGTCCACGGCCAGGGTCTGGCCGGCTTTCAAATGGCTTGCCAGCCAGTCAACATATTGCACCGAGCCGCCGGAGCTCAGTTTCATTAACTGGATGCCAGTGCCGGCCAATTGCTGTTCGGCCTGGGTCCAATACCGGGCGTCGGTCCAGACGCCGGCGAATTCGGGGGTGACAATGAAAGTGCCGACCGAGCCGGTAAAACCGGAAGCCCATTCGCGGCCTTGCCAGCGTTCGGGCAAATATTCGGACAGGTGCGGGTCGGCGGACGGAATCATCAGCGCGTCGATCTGTTGCTGGCGCATTGCCGCCCGCAACAGCGCCAGGCGTTCGACGACTTGGGAAGAGTCTGGAGTATGCATGGGAAAAGCTCAAAATATCTTGCCCCTATGATACCGCGATTACTTGATCTGCCGCTAAACGGCTGTGTACGCGAATGATTAAATGGCTCAGCTTGTTGTGTTAACAGCCAAGGGCTATATTGATCATGATCGTCTCATTTCGCCACAAGGGATTACGCAGGTTTTTTGAGACCGGTAGCTTGGCCGGCATACAGCCTCACCACGCACATAGACTTCAATTTTTACTGACCACACTGACCGCCATCCATAAAATTGAGGAAATGGATAAGCCGGGCTTTCAACTTCATTTACTTAGAGGAATAAAACCGCCGCGTTGGACTGTCGAAGTTAATGGAAATTGGCGTTTGACGTTTCAGTTTGACGCAGAAAATGCGCATGCAGTTGACTACGAGGACTATCACTAATGGAAATGTATAACCCAATGACACCTGGGGACTTTTTGATTGAGCTATATCTCAAGCCAAACAATATAAGCGCCCGAAAATTCGCGGCCCAATTAGGCGTCTCACCGTCAACTGTAAATCGCCTTTTAAACGGAAGGGGCAGAATTACGCCAGGCTTGGCCGAACGCATTTCCGAAGTTGTCGGCATGTCAGCGGCGAGCCTGCTCAGGGTCCAAGAGATGCAGGATCGCTGGCAAGAGAGGCTGCGGAATGCGGCGTAACGTGCTGTATTTTGGTGAGTTCATGCCAATAATTGGCATAAGTGGGGCAAAAAAAATAGGCGCTAGGCCTCATAGCGCCGTAATCCGTCCAAATCGAGGATGCGGATGCCGCCGTAATCGAGACTCAGCAATCCCTGTTTTTCCAAAAGCTGCAAAGCCTGGTTCGCGCGCTGGCGCGAGGCGCCCGATAATAATCCCAGCTCTTCCTGCGAAATATGCACGATCTTGTCCAAGCCCGGATATAAGTGCGAATGGAATAAAGACGCCAGGCAGCGTGCTACCCGTGTATCCGGATTTAATAAACGGTCGTTTTCCACCATTCCAATAAACTGCCCAAGCCGTTCGTTTAATTGGAGTAACAAAAAGCGGGTAAATGGCAGACTATTATCGAGCAGCCACATAAACGTTGACGCCGGCATGCGCGCAATGCGGCTATCGCGCAATGCCATTGCGTCATATTTGAGCAATTCGTTTTTTAAAACCGTGCCTTCGCCAAACCAGCCACCTGGCGGCACGCCGGTAAATGTCACACTTTTACCGTTGGAAGAAAAATTATTCATCTTCACCATGCCATCGATAATGCCGATCCAGTTTTCCACCATGTCGCCTTTACGGCACACATAACCCCCCTTCGGCACAAAAGTTTCAAAGGTATCGGCTTCGACGCGCGCCATTTGTTCGGGCGTCAAATCCTTGGCCCAGATTGCCGAACGCAACGCTTCCTTCAAAGTAATTGGATGTCGATCAGACATTTTTGCGACGCACCATAGAAAAGTCGGTCAATTGTCGTCGAAAAGACAACCTGCCTTCTCGCGGCACGTTAATATCATCACACAAAAAAGACACAGCAACAGGAGACAACTGGTGCAAACAGGACAAGAGACTTTTCCTCGCCGCTTGCTCGCGCACGGCCAGGTCAGGCCGGGGAAACCCGCGTTTCGCGAAAAGTATCTGGGCATCTGGCAAAGCTGGACCTGGTCCCAGGTCAACGACGAAGTGCGCGCCCTCGCCTGCGGCCTGGCCGCGCTCGGCTTCGAGCGGGGCATGAATCTCGCCATCATCGGCGACAACCGGCCGCGCCTGTACTGGTCCATGCTGGCCGCCCAATGCCTGGGCGGCGTGCCGGTGCCGTTGTATCAGGACGCCCCCGCCGCCGACATGGCCTATGTGCTGGAAAACGCCGAAATCCATTTTGCCATTGTCGAGGACCAGGAGCAGGTCGACAAGTTGCTCGAATTGCAAACGTTGTATCCGCACATCCGCCACATCGCCTACGACGACGAACGCGGCATGCGTCACTATCGACAGCAAGGTTTGCTGTCCTTCGCCCACCTGCAAGAGATGGGCCGCGCCTGGGATCAGGCTCACCCCGGCTTCTTCGAGGCGCAAGTGGCCGAGGGCCGGGGCAGCGACAACGCCATCATCCTCTACACCTCCGGCACCACCGGCAAGCCCAAGGGCGTGTGCCAGACCCACGCCGCGCTGCTGGCGGCGGGCGACGGCGGCGTCGGCTTCGAAAAACTGACCGACGCGGAAGATATCCTGTCCTACCTGCCGATGGCCTGGGTGGGCGACTGCCTGTTCTCGTTCGCGCAGGCCATGACGGCCGGTTTCACCGTCAACTGCCCGGAATCCGGCGAAACAGTGATGACCGACATGCGCGAAATCGGCCCCACTTATTACTTCGCCCCGCCGCGCGTGTTTGAAAACATGCTGACCACGGTGATGATCCGCATGGAAGACGCCGGTGCAATCAAGCGCCGCATGTTCCACTACTTCATGGCCGTGGCCCGCCGCTGCGGTGCTCAAATTTTAGACAATAAATCGGTGCCGCTGGCCGACAGCCTACGCTACGCCGTCGGCAAGGTACTGGTCTACGGCCCGCTGAAAAACGTGCTCGGCATGTCGCGCATCCGCGTCGCCTACACTGCCGGCGCGGCGATCGGCCCCGATTTGTTCCGCTTTTACCGCTCAATTGGCGTCAACTTGAAGCAATTCTACGGATCGACCGAAACCTGCGCCTACATCTGCCTGCAGCCTGATGGCCAGATCAAGTTCGACAGCGTCGGACTGCCGGCGCCCGGCGTGGAGGTCAAGCTGGCCGAAAACGGCGAAGTTCTGGTGAAATCGCCGACATTGATGGACTGTTACTACAAGCGCCCGGACGCCACTGCCGAGGCCATCGACCAGCAAGGCTATTTCCACACCGGCGACGCCGGCCTGTTCGACCACGACGGCCACCTGAAAATCATCGACCGCGCGGCCGACGTCGGCCGCATGAACAGTGGCGCCATCTTCGCGCCCAACTATGTCGAGAACAAGCTCAAGTTCTTCCCCTTCATCAAGGAGGCGGTGGTGTTCGGCCACCAGCGCGACGAGGTGTGTGCTTTCATCAACATTGATATGGAAGCAGTCGGCAACTGGGCAGAGCGCCGCAGCATCGCCTATTCCGGCTACACCGACCTGGCCGCGCATCTCACCGTGTACGGCTTGGTGCGTGACTGCATCGAACAGGTCAACGCCGATCTGGCGGCCGAGGCTGGCATGGGCGACACCCAAATCCACCGCTACCTGGTGCTGCACAAGGAGCTCGATCCCGACGACGACGAGCTGACCCGCACGCGCAAAGTGCGCCGCAAGTTCATCGCCGAAAAATACGCGGTGCTGATCGATGCGCTGTACAGCGGCAAGACCTCGCAATACATCGAGACGCAAGTCAAATTTGAGGATGGCCGCAGCGGTGTGGTCGCCGCCGACCTGAAGATCGAAAGCTGCAAGACCTACCCTGCCGTGCAGGCAGCGGCATGACGGAGGCGAACATGCAGATGAACGAGCCAGAAGCCCACTTCGGCGCGACAGGGCGCAAAATCGGGCCGGTGATTCTCGACCTGAAAAACATCTCCCTGTCCTTCGGCGGCGTGAAAGCGCTGACCGACATTTCCTTCGATGTGCGCAAACATGAAATCCGCGCCATCATCGGCCCGAACGGCGCCGGTAAAAGCTCGATGCTGAACGTGATCAACGGCGTCTATCGTCCGCAGCAAGGCCAGATCGTCTACCACGGCGAAGTGCGCAAAAATATGGACTGCCACGCCGCCGCCAAATCCGGCATCGCCCGCACCTTCCAGAACATCGCGCTGTTCAAAGGCATGACGGTGCTTGACAACATCATGACCGGCCGTAATCTCAAGATGAAATCCAACTTCCTGATGCAGGCTCTGTACTGGGGTCCGGCGCGGCGCGAGGAAATCGCCCATCGCATCAAGGCGGAAGAGATCATCGATTTTCTGGAGATTCAGGCCATCCGCAAAACGCCGGTCGGCCGCCTGCCGTACGGCCTGCAAAAGCGCGTGGAGCTGGGCCGCGCGCTGGCCGCCGAGCCGGAAATCCTGCTGCTCGACGAACCGATGGCCGGCATGAATGTCGAAGAAAAGCAGGACATGTGCCGCTTCATCCTCGACGTAAATGACCAATTCGGCACCACCATTGTGCTGATCGAGCACGACATGGGCGTGGTGATGGATATCTCGGACCGCGTGGTGGTGCTCGACTATGGCAAGAAAATCGGCGACGGCACGCCGGACGAAGTGCGCAGCAACCGCGACGTCATCAACGCTTACCTGGGAGTGAGCTGCGAATGAACCTCAATTTCTTCTTTGAAGTGCTGATCGGCGGCCTGCTGTCCGGTGTGATGTACGCACTGGTGGCGATTGGCTTTGTGCTGATCTACAAAGCCTCCGGCGTGTTCAATTTTGCGCAGGGCGCGATGGTGTACTTCGCCGCGCTGACCTGCGTAGGCGTGATGGACAAGCTGGGTGTGTCGCTGTGGATCGCGCTGCCGATCACGGTGGCGGTGATGATCGCGCTAGGCCTGTCGATCGAGCGCGTGGTGCTGCGGCCTTTGGTGAACCAGCCCGAGATCACGCTGTTCATGGCCACCATCGGCCTGGCCTTCTTCATCGAAGGGCTGGCGCAGCTGGTGTTCGGTGCGCAGGTGCGCAAGCTGGAACTGCCGATTGAAGACGTGCCATCGCAGTACCTGATGGACAACTACAACATCCTCGTCTCGCAATTCGACATCATGGCGGCGCTGGTGTGCGGCCTGCTGGTGACCACGCTGGCCCTGCTGTTCTCCAAAACCAAAGTAGGCCGCGCCCTCCGCGCCGTGGCGGACGATCACCAGGCCGCACTGGCAGTCGGCATTCCGCTGCAGCGCATCTGGGCCGTGCTGTGGGCGGTGGCGGGCATCGTGGCGCTGGTGGCCGGCATGCTGTGGGGCGCGCGCAATGGCGTGCAGTTCGCGCTGACCTTCGTCGCGCTGAAGGCGCTGCCGGTGCTGATCCTCGGTGGCTTCACTTCCATGCCGGGCGCGATTGTGGGCGGCCTGATTATCGGCGCCTCCGAAAAAATGGCCGAGGTGTATATTGGTCCGCTGGTGGGCGGCGGCATCGAGGGCTGGTTCCCTTACGTGCTGGCCTTGTTGTTCCTGCTGGCGCGGCCGGAAGGCCTGTTCGGCGAAAAAATCATCCGGAGGATCTGAGGCATGTTCTACCGCGAAGCAGGACAATTCAAAACCAGCTACCAGGCCGACGGCCAGATCTTCCCCATCCTGCAGGACCGTCTGGCGCTCATGGTGCTGCTGGCCGTCGCCATTGTGGTGGTGCCACTGGTGGCGTCGCCATACGCGCTATCAGCCATTCTGATTCCATTCCTGATTTTCTCGCTGGCCGCTTTGGGTCTCAATATCCTGACCGGCTACGCTGGCCAGCTCTCGCTCGGCACGGCGGCCTTCATGGCAGTCGGCGCATTCGCCTCGTACAACTTCATCCTGCGCATTCCCGGCTTGCCGGTGCTGGTAGCGTTTGTTCTGGGCGGCTTGAGCGCGGCGCTGGTCGGCATCGCATTCGGCCTGCCGTCGCTGCGCATACGCGGCTTTTATCTGGCCGCCGCCACGCTGGCCACGCAGTTCTTCGTGGTCTGGTGCCTCACCAAGATTCCCTACCTGACCAACTACAGCAGCTCCGGCGTGATTACCGCGCAGCCCATCGTCATCCTCGGCTACGCCTTCGATACGCCGGACCGCAAATACCTGCTGGTGCTGGCCGTGGTGGCCGTAATGGCGCTGCTGGCCAAGAATATGATCCGCTCCAACGTCGGCCGCTCGTGGATGGCGGTGCGCGACATGGACGTGGCGGCCGAAGTGATCGGCTTCCGTTTGATGCGCACCAAGCTGCTGGCGTTTGCCGTCAGCTCGTTCTATTGCGGCGTGGCCGGCGCGCTGTATGCGTATGCCTACCTTGGCACGGTGGAGCCGGAAGCGTACAACCTTGACCTGTCGTTCCGCATCCTGTTCATGATCATCATCGGCGGCGTCGGTTCGGTACTGGGTTCTTTCCTCGGCGCGGCCTTCATTGTGCTGCTGCCGGTGCTGTTGAATGTTGTCGCGCATAGCCTTGCGCTGCCGACCAGCGTCGCCTCCAACCTGGAGCTGATGGTGTTCGGCGCGTTGATCATTTTTTTCCTGATCGTCGAGCCTCACGGCCTTGCGCGCCTGTGGCAAATTGGTAAAGAGAAGTTGCGTCTGTGGCCGTTCCCCCATTAAAAAATCAGAGGAGACACACTATGAAACGCTTTGCAGCTATCGTTGCTGGAATCACGCTTGCCGCCAGCGGCGCGGCGCTCGCGCAGCCTGCGGAACAGTACATCGCCCTGCCCTCATATCGCGTAGGCCCTTATGCGGCGGGCGGTTCCGGCTTTTACGGCGGCATTATCGACTACTTCAATCTGGTGAATTTATCGGGCGGTGTGAATGGCGTGAAGATTGCGTGGGAAGAGTGCGAGACGGAATACAATCCATCGCGCGGCGTGGAATGCTACGAGCGTCTGAAAACCAAGAACGGCGGCGCCACGCTGGTCGAGCCTTTGTCTACCGGCGTCGCCTACGGCATTCTGGACCGCCTGGCTGTGGATAAAATCCCGATGACCATGATTGGCTACGGCCGTTCGGATGCCGCCAACGGAAAGGTCTTCCCCTACGTGTTCCCGCTGATTACCAGCTACTGGAATCAGGCCGCAGCCATGATCAAGTACCTCGGCGACAAGGAAGGCGGCATCGATAAGCTGAAGGGCAAGAAGATCGTACACCTGTACCACGACTCGGCATTCGGCAAGGAACCCTTGCCAGTGCTGGAGGCGTTGAGCAAGCAGCACGGCTTTGAGCTGATCAAGATTCCTGTCACACCGCCGGGCAGCGAGCAGCAATCGCAATGGCTGCAAATTCGCCAGGCGCGTCCCGATCATGTAATCCTGTGGGGCTGGGGCTCGATGAACGCAGTGGCCATCAAGACCGCGCAGCGCAACGGCTTCCCGCGCGAGAAAATCCTCGGCGTGTGGTGGGCTGGTTCGGAAGAAGATACCGTACCTACGGGCGATGCGGCCAAGGGCTACAGCGCGATGACCTTCAACACGCCAGGCAATTACCCGGTGATGGATGAGATCCGCAAAAAACTTTACGCCGACGGCAAGGGCAATCTTGCCGACGCAAACCGCATCGGCAGCGTGTACCACATGCGCGGCGTCAGTGCGGGCATCCTGTGGGTGGAGGCGATCCGCGCCGCGCAGGAGAAGTTCGGCAAGGGCAAACGCGTCAGCGGCGAGCAGCTGCGCTGGGGCTTGGAAAACCTCAACGTCGACGAGGCGCGCCTGAAAGCCGTCGGCGCCTTCGGCATGCTGCCAACGGTGAAGACCAGCTGCGATGACCACGAAGGCTCGGGCGCGGTGAAAGTCCAGCAGTGGGATGGCAAGAAGTGGAACGCCATCACGCCAAACTGGATCGTCGGGGACAAAGCGCTGACCCGCAAGCTGCTGGAAGAAAGCTCCGCAGCCTACGCGGCCGAGAAAAAAATCACGCCGGCGTGCGCAAAATGACGTACCTCTCGGTCAATAACGTCGAGGTCATTTACGATCACGTTATCCTCGTGCTGAAAGGCGTGTCGCTGCAAGTCCCGCAGGGCAAAATCGTCGCCCTGCTGGGCGCCAACGGCGCAGGCAAATCGACCACGCTGAAAACCATCTCCACCCTGCTGCGTGGCGAACGTGGCGACGTTACCAAGGGCGAGGTCCAGTTCAAGGGCGAGCGCATCGATCAGCTCACGCCGAATGAACTGGTCAAGCGTGGCCTGTCGCAAGTGATGGAAGGACGCCATTGCTTCGGCCACCTGACCATCGAAGAAAACCTGCTGACGGGCGCCTACACCCGCAGCGCCTCGCGCGCCGAATTGAAGGAATCATTGGAAAAGGTCTACCACTACTTCCCGCGATTGAAGGAGCGCAGGCAAAGCCAGGCCGGCTACACCTCCGGCGGCGAGCAGCAGATGTGCGCCATCGGCCGCGCCCTGATGGCCAAGCCTTCCATGATTTTGCTCGACGAACCCTCGATGGGCATCGCGCCGCAAATCGTTGAAGAGATCTTCGGCATCGTGAAGGATTTGAACAGCAAGGAGAACGTCTCCTTCCTGCTGGCCGAGCAAAACACCAGCATCGCGCTGCGCTACGCGGACTTCGGCTACATCCTCGAAAATGGCCGCGTGGTGATGGAAGGCGCGGCGGCCGATTTGTCCTGCAACGAAGACGTGAAAGAGTTCTACCTCGGCGTCTCCGGCGCGGGCCGCAAGAGCTTCCGCGACATGAAATTTTACCGGCGCCGCAAGCGCTGGCTGGCATAAGGAACAGAATGAATCTCACCAAGGCCAAAGCCTTTTGCCGCAAACTGCCCGGCGCCACCGAAGACATTAAATGGGAAACCAACCTGGTGTTCTCAGTCGGCGAAAAAATGTTCGCCGTCATGGGCGCGGAAGGCAGTGAGCGCGGCATCAGCTTCAAGGTCGACGACGACCGCTTCCTGGAACTGACCGACCGCCCAGGCATCATTCCTGCGCCCTACCTCGCGCGCGCCAAGTGGGTCTACATCGAAGACCCGAAAGCGGTCAGCGATGCGGAAGTGGCCGAACTATTGCAGCGGTCCTACGAACTGGTGTTCGCCAAGCTGACCAAGAAGCTGCAACGCGAAATACAAGGATCATGAACATGGCCGACACTCTGGACAGCCTCGAAACCCGCGCGCCGGAACAGCGCGAACGCGAGCTGATGGCGCGCCTGCCGCAGCTGGTGGCACGCGCCAAGGCGGCCGCGGGATGGTCGCGCATCCTCAAGGACATTAACGCCGCCGATATCAGCAACCGCGCCGCGCTGGCTACGCTGCCGGTGACGCGCAAGTCCGACCTGCACGCGCTGCAGCAGCTGCAAGCGCCATTCGGCGGCTTGAACACCACGCCGGTAGGCCAGCTGGCACGCGTCTACATGTCGCCCGGTCCGATCTTCGACCTGGAAGGACGCGGCGCCGACTGGTGGCGCTTTGCGCGTCCGCTGTACGCGGCCGGCGTGCGCGCCGGCGGCCTGCTGCAGAACTGCTTTTCCTACCACTTCACGCCGGCCGCCTTCATGGTGGAAGGCGGCGCGGCGCGCCTCGGCTGCGCGGTGATCCCGGCCGGTAGCGGCCAGACCGAAATGCAGGTGCAAGCCATTCACGGCCTGCGGCCGGACACCTACGTCGGCACGCCGTCCTTCCTGAAGATCATCATCGAGAAGGCGCAGGAGATGGGCGCGGACATCAGCAGCATCAAGCGCGCGCTGGTCAGCGCCGAAGCGCTGCCCGAATCGCTGCGTTCCTGGTTCGCCGAACATGGTATCGCGCAGGTACTGCAAGCCTACGCCTCGGCCGACGCGGGCTGCATCGCCTACGAAACTCGCAGCGGCGAGGTGCGCGATGCCGGCATGGTGCTGGATGAAGACGTGATCCTGGAAATCGTCCGTCCTGGCAGCGGCGATCCCGTACCTGCGGGCGAAGTGGGTGAAGTGGTGCTCACCGTGTTCAACCCGGACTATCCGCTGATCCGCTTTGCCACCGGCGACCTGTCGGCCATCCTGACCGATGCACCGCCGACGGCCTGCGGCCGCACCAACACCCGCATCAAGGGCTGGCTCGGTCGCGCCGACCAGACCACCAAGGTACGCGGCATGTTCGTCCATCCGTCGCAGGTGCATGACATTGCGCGCCGCCATCCGGAGATTGTGAAAGCGCGCCTGGTGGTATCGGGCCAGATTGCGCAGGAAGCGATGACGCTGCATTGTGAAGTGGCCGATCCGGCCAGCGCTGACGCCAGCGGCGCCGGCATCGTCGAGTCCATCCGCAAGCTGACCAAGCTACGCGGCGAGGTGCAGTTTGTCGCGGTGGGCAGCCTGCCCAACGACGGCAAAGTCATCGCCGATGTGCGCGACTATCAGTAATTGAGGGATAATATCGGACTTACCCATTCGTTTTTAATAAAAAGATCATGCAAGACTTCCACCACAACCGCGCCCGCGCCCTGCTGGAGAGCGCTGAAGAACTGTTCACCAAACAAGACGTCGATAACGCCGTCACCGCGATGGCCGACACGCTGAACGCCCGCTACAACCAGCCGGACGCGGAAGAGTTCCCGCTGGTGCTGGGTGTGATGGGCGGCGCCGTGGTCTTCACCGGCAACCTGCTGCCCCAGCTGACCTTCCCGCTGGAATTCGACTACATACACGTCAGCCGCTATGGCGATGAGGATAAGGGCGGTGAGGTGGTGTGGAAAGTGGTGCCGCGTTCGAATGTCGCCGGCCGCACCGTGATCGTGCTGGACGACATCCTGGACGAAGGCGAAACGCTGGCCCACGTCAAACAGCGCCTGCTCGACATGGGCGCCAAGGAAGTGGTGTTGGCCGTGTTTGCGGACAAGGCCATCGGCAAGGTCAAGCCGGTGAAAGCCGACATCGTCGGCATCACCATCCCGAACCGCTTCGTGGTCGGCTTCGGCATGGACGCCTACGGCTACTGGCGCAACCTGCCGGGCCTGTGGGCCATCAACAATCCCGACGCGTCGTAATCTTTAAGGCCGCAACTGGTAGGTGTCGATAAATTTGCGCACGCCTTCCGGATGCGCAGTTTTCCAAGCCTCAAACTCGGCGCGCCACGATTCCTTGTACTGCAACAGCAACAGCGCCGGTTCCAGCTGATCGGCCTTGGCCAGCATCTGCAGGGTCTTCAGCGCCGGGTCTTGCAGTTCCCCGCCGCCGTTGGCAGATAATTCATCCGCCACCGTCAGGGCCGTGCGCCATGCCGCGGCTTCGCTGGCAAACGGCGCAGTGCCGGCCTTAACGTCCAGCGCCTGCTGCGCCGCCAGCGACATCCAGAATCCCGCATCCGGCTGCTTGGCCGGATCGAGCGTTTTCAGCGATGGGTCGATTTCCAGGGTCAACGTCTTGGTGGCCGGGTCCAGCGTGCCCTTGGCCTTGCGCACCAGATTCAGCGGCGTCAGCGGGAAGCCGCTATTGGTGCGCAGCTGGTTGAGCTTGATCCAGTTCGGCAGCTGGCTCGGTTGCGCGGCGATGCCGTTCATCAGCGCGCCTTCGGCCGGACCGGGCTTGTCCTGCGATACCAGCGCATCGGCCAGGAAGCGCCAGCCCTGCGAATTCAGCGGCTCCGCCTCTACGCCCTTGCGGAAGCGCTGCTCGGCCTCGGCGTATTTTTTCTGGAAGTAGAAACAGTCGCCGGCATAAATCCATGCCTGCGAATACTTGGGATCGAGCGCCGCCGCACGCTCATACTGCACCAGCGCTTCGTCCAGCTTGCGCTGGGTGAACAGCAGCTCGCCCTCGTGCAGTGCGGCGGCCGCCTCCGGCGTCGGCACGTGCAGCGGCAGCGGTTTATCGTCGAGAATCTCGCGCAGCACTTCCTGCGCCACCGCATCGTTGCCATGTTTTTGCAACGCCTGCCGCGCAACACCTTCAGCTTGCTGACGCAACTTGAGCGCATCGGCGCCCTGCATCTGCTGCGACATCCGCAGCAGCATGCCGGCAATGCTCGACTGCGGCAAAGATGAAGACGGATCCGCCTGCGCCGCAGCCGAGAACTTCTCAAACGCTTCCTTGTACTTGCCTTGTGCCTGGAAGAAATGCCCTTGCTGGATCAGCGCGTCGGCTTCGGCGTTAATCGGCACCAGTACCTGCGCACCGCCCACCGTGCACACCAGCGCCAGCATCAGCGCAATGATTTTTTTCATGATCCCACCGGCTAGTCTTCAAAGATCACATCTTATCTGAAGATTAATTGCTTTGGTCGCCAGATGATGGCAGGATTGCATGATGATTAAATCAGCACTTCTCGCCAGCCTGCTGGTCTGCGCCCCGGCCATTGCCGGACAGCAGACCTGGATCACCAACGTCAAGCTGGTGTCGCCGGAAAAACTGGACCGCATCGAGCCCGGCAGCGTGCTGCTCGAGGACGAGCGCATTGTCCGCGTGGAGCGCGGCGCCAAGGTCAAGCCGCCACGCGGCGCGCGCCGCATCGACGGCCGTGGCTACTACCTCACGCCCGGCCTGATCGATTCCCACGTCCACCTGTTTGCCGTGCCCGGCATGAGCTTCGAGCGCTCGGACCGCTTGCAGGCGATGGCCGATGCCTACTTCGCGCAAATGCCGCGTTCCTACCTCTACTTCGGCTATACCACCGTGGTCGACCTGTCGGTTGTTGATCGCGCCCTGGTCGACCGCGTCAAGGCTGCGCCGCTGCACCCGGACATCGTCGACTGCGGCCCGCCGCTGGTCATGGCCAATGGCTATCCGTCGGCCTTCATCTCGCCGGCGCAACGCTTCAAGATGTTCCCCAATTTTATCTACGACCCGGCGCAGAAAGACCGCATCCCGGCCGAGTACAAGCCGGAAGACTACACCGTGGCCAAAGGCGTGGCGCGCGTGAAGGCCGAACACGCCATCTGCATAAAGACGCACTACGAGCGCGGCTTCGGCAACCAGCGCAATCTGCCGGTGATGAGCCCGGAGCAGTACGCGGAAATACGCGACCTGGCGCACCAGGAAAAACTGGTGCTGGTCACCCACGGCAATTCGCTGGAAGCGCAGACCTTTGCCGTCAACGGCGGCGCCGACGTGCTGGCCCACGGCATGTGGAACTGGGGCGCGCTGAACGACACCGCTGAGCTGCCGGACCAGATCAAGCGGTTGCTGGATCAAATCGTCGCCCGCAAGATCGGCTACCAGCCCACCATGCAAGTGCTGTATGGACTGCGTGCTTATGTCGACCCGGATTACCTGAACACGCCTGCCCTGTCCAAGCTGCTGCCGCCGGCCATGCTGGCGTGGCTGAAGACACCGGAAGGTGCGTGGTTCAAGGAAGAAGTTGCGGAAGACGGCGCGTCCGATGAAGCCGTGCGGCGCAGTCTGGAAACGCCGCTGCGCCGCCAGCGGCTGGTGGTGGCCTATTTAGCGAGCAAAGATGCGAACTTCCTGCTCGGCACCGACACGCCTTCCTCGCCCACCTATGGCAATGTCCCGGGTTTGAACGGCTATCTGGAAATGCAGAACCTGCACCGGGCCGGCCTGTCGCTGGCGCAGGTGTTTAAAGCGGCAACCATCAACAATGCGCGCGCTTTCCATCTGGATGCGGACGTGGGCACCATCGAGCCGGGCAAGCTGGCCAACCTGGTGCTGATGAAAGAGTCACCGCTGCAAGACATCCGCGCCTACGACAGCGTGGACACGGTATGGGTGCGGGGAAAACCGGCGGCACGGGCTAGCCTCGCCGCCGGCAACTGACACTTTACAGCGCCAGGCGGGCGCGGGCGGCGTCATATTCGCGCTTCAGGCGTTCGACCATTTCGCCGGCCGACGGAATATCGTCCATCAGGCCCACGCCTTGGCCGGCGCCCCAGATATCGCGCCAGGCCTTGGCGCTACTCGAACCGAAGTTCATCGCGGTCTTGTCAGCGGTTGGCAGCGCGTCCGGATCCAGGCCGGCGGCCACGATGGATTTTTTCAGGTAGTTGCCGTGCACGCCGGTGAACAGGTTGGAGTACACAATGTCGGCCGCGGTCGATTCAACGATGGCTTCACGATAGCCGTCGCTGACGTTGGATTCCTTGGTCGCCAGCCAGCGCGAGCCGATGTAGGCGAAGTCCGCGCCCATCGCCTGCGCCGCCAGAATCGCATCGCCGGTCGCGATCGAACCGGACAGCGCGATCGGGCCTTTGAAGAACTTGCGCACTTCACCCACCAGCGCAAACGGCGACAGCGTACCGGCATGGCCGCCGGCGCCGCTGGCCACCAGGATCAGGCCGTCCACACCGGCTTCCAGCGCTTTTTCCGCGTGACGGATCGAGATCACGTCATGCAGCACGATGCCGCCATAGCTGTGGATGGCGTCCAGCATTTCTTTCGGCGGTGCGCGCAGCGAGGAGATGATGATCGGGATCTGGTGCTTCACGCACACTTCGACGTCATGCGCCAGGCGGTCGTTCGACTGGTGCACGATCTGGTTGACGGCGATCGGGCCGACGCGCTTGTCCGGGTTGGCGGCCTGGAACTCGGCCAGTTCTTTTTGCAGGTCGGTCAGCCACACGTCCAGCAGTTCGGCCGGGCGCGCATTCAGCGCCGGGAACGAGCCGACGATGCCGGCCTTGCATTGCGCCGCCACCAGCGCCGGACCGCTGGCAATGAACATCGGGGAAGCGATGACAGGAAGGGTGAGGTTTTGCAACACTGCAGGCAGGGACATGGCGGGCTCGCTGGGGTGAGTTAATCAGTCCGAACGATTATAGATCGAAAATAGTACGACCGTGCAGAAACTAGGGCGCTTACTCTAGTTTATTCGTTGAGTAAGTACTCACCCTCAACCCGTGCTGCCGCGCCGCGTACCAGCTGCGCCACAGCCCACCTGCCCAACTCCTCGGGAGACTGCTTGAGGAAGTTGGTATTGGCGGCGGCGAACACCGGCATTGAGGTCAGCAGCGCCGGCACATCGCTCAGCGGGATACGCTGGCGCTCCAGCAACAGGAACTTGAGCAGCACTTTCAGCGCGTTCTGCGCGTTGCGCACCGGATCGGCGGCCAGGTAGTCCAGCCGCGAGCGGGCACGCGCCAGGGCGCCTGCCAGGTCGGTGAACGGCGCGCCGTGGCCGGGAATCACCACGTTAACGTCCAGGCCGGCAATGAGGTCCAGCGTGGCGCGTTCCTCCGCGAAGCCGGATTTTCCATCCAGTTCGGGGAAAATCACGCCAAAGCCGTTTTCCCACAGCGCGTCGGCCGAGGCCAGCACTTTTTCTTGCGGACAGTAAAAGATCAACGAATGCGGATCGTGGCCGGGGGCCGCCAACGCCTGCCATTCCATGTCCGCCAGTTGCAGCACGTCGCCGGGGGAGACGGTAGCGTCGAAAGTAAAGCGGTCGCAACGCTGGCCGGTGGCCTTGAAGCTCAATGCTTCCACGTCCCAGTGGCGCACTTTTTCCGCCTCCGCGACCGGAATCGAGGTCTTGCAGCCGAAGTGTGCCTGCAAGATGGAATTGCCGCCGCAATGGTCCGAATGCAGATGGGTGTTGATGATCTGGTCGAGATGGCGGCCATGCAGCGTGTGGCGCACCAGCTCCAGCGTCTGCGGCGCGTGGCTGACGTAGCCGGTATCGATAATGGCCGTGTCGTGACGGCCCAGCAGCATGATGTTGTTGGACGAGAGCCAACCGCGCTCAAATACCTGTATCGAATCCGGCAGCAAGTTCATTCTTCCTCGTCGAAATGCACAGTCAGGCGCCGCTGCGCCAGCTCGGTCCAGACAGCGCGCTTGAAATCGTCATCGGCTTTGCCCCAAGCCACGATTTCAGGAATGGTGCGCAAGCACCCCATGCAGTAGCGGCGCTCGCTATCCATTTTGCACAGGCTGATACACGGCGACGGCACCGGCGAGGGGATTGTGTTGGTTACTTCACTCATGGCGACATTATGCCGCGAAGCCGCTTGACTTGGGGAAGCACCAGCGTAGACTACCATCCATATAGATGGCGAATAGATGGAGACGTAATGGCCAAACAAGAAATAAAGCTGAAGATCGCCGAATCGGAAAAAATCACCATCAATCTGGGGCCCATCGATCTGGGACAGATTGATCTGCTGGTGCAGGAAGGGTTTTACTCCAACCGCACCGACCTGATTCGCACAGCGATCCGCAACCAGCTGAACCAGCACGCCGAGGTGGTCAGGCAGACCGTGGCGCGCAAGAGCCTGGTACTGGGCATGCAGCACTACTCACGCGCCGACCTGGAAGCACTCCAGGCGGCCGGCGAGCGGTTGCAGATCCAGGTACTCGGCCTGGCCAGCATTGCCAGCGACGTCTCGGTCGAACTGGCGCTGGCCACCATTGAATCCATCTTTGTGCTCGGCTCGCTGCATGCCAGCGCGGTCCTCAAGACTGCACTGGCGCCGCGCATCCACTAAAGGAGTGCCATGAAACTCAATTTTCTCACCCAGATGCGCGAAGCGGCGCAGCAATTGCTCGGCAAGGGCATCCCTTTGAAACGCAGCGCCGAACGGCCGTCCATGCGCGACATCAATCCGCCGCCGGCGGGGGCGCCCCAACCACAGCCGGCGCCGCCGCAAGCCGCGCCGGCGCCGAATCCGGCCACGCATCCCAATGAATTCGCACAGGACCTGCTGAACCGGATGGGTATCGCGATCGATTTACAGGCCAACCTGGACCGCGCGATGGATCTCGGCTCGCTGCGGCATCCAACGCCCGTGCCGCCGATGACGGAAGGCGCGCAGTTTATTCGCGGCAGCTATACCAACCATGCCGGCACGCGCAACTACAAGCTGTACGTTCCGGCCAGCTATCACGGCCAGGCCATGCCGCTGCTGGTGATGCTGCACGGCTGCACGCAGAATCCAGACGACTTCGCCGCCGGCACGCAGATGAACCAGCTGGCGGAGGAAATGGAATGCTTCGTGGTGTACCCGGAGCAGAACGCGCAGGCCAATCACTCCAAGTGCTGGAACTGGTTCAATGAGATCGACCAGCAGCGCGGGCAAGGCGAGCCGTCCATCATTGCCGGCATCGCGCGGCAGATTATCGATGAGTATCCGGTCAACGAGCGGCAGGTGTATGTGGCCGGGCTGTCGGCGGGTGGGGCGATGGCGGTGATTGTCGGCACCTTGTATCCAGAATTGTTTGCGGCGGTGGGCGTGCATTCGGGCTTGCCGTTTGCATCGGCGCAGGATTTGCCGTCGGCACTGACGGCGATGAAGCGCGGTGTGCATCGCGCGGCCAAGGCGGGCGATCCTGCGCAGCCGATTATCGTGTTTCATGGAGACAGTGACACCACGGTGCATCCGGTGAATGGCGAACAGGTGATGGCGCAGCGGCTGCATCATCATCGCGGCGCGCGGCCGTCGGTGCAATCGGGCGCGGTGCCGGATGGCTACCGCTACACGCAAACCACGCACATCAAGCCGGATGGGACGCCGCTGGGCGAACACTGGGTGGTGCACGGCGCCGGCCACGCGTGGTCGGGCGGCAGCGCCTCCGGCAGCTACACCGACGCCAAAGGCCCGGACGCCAGCCGCGAAATGCTGCGCTTTTTCCGTACGGTGAGTTGA
>Ga0105244_10000931_pt1 | contig 24677 bp, 28 predicted proteins | sample KBSM44metaG_FD_80423 | JGI IMG/M metagenome (GOLD analysis project Ga0105244, IMG submission 80423) | Miscanthus rhizosphere microbial communities from Kellogg Biological Station, Michigan, USA - KBS M4-4 metaG | ecosystem: Host-associated > Plants > Roots > Rhizosphere > Soil | place... | reverse complement strand
TGGAGGGACAACAATGGGATTCTGGGTGCAGAGCAGGCTACTACAGCGTCTGCTGTGGCTGGCCTCAACTCCAGCGTAACCCAGCAGGGCGCCAATATCACCGCAGTCAGCGGCCAGGTTACCGCGCTGAAAGCTTCGTTGGCAGGCGAGGGCTCCAACTTCGCTGCATCGCCAGCGTCCTGGGAGTTCTTGAACACCCTGAACGGATTCAGCGCGGGCATTCAGGCAGGCAGCCCGACGCTGGTGGCTAACCCGATGTTCGCGCGCATGACTGGCGCGGGCCAGTTCTTCAAGAACGGAGGCATTGACGCCAATGGGACCACCTACCCATACCTGCGGATGCGGTTCAAGCGCGCCAACTCGACCCGAACTGCGGGCCTGCTGTACTGGGCCAACCAGGACGGGGGGCTTTCCGAGGCGCGGGTTATCGGCTTCAAGGTCGACATTACCACCACGGACTGGCAGACCGTGGAGATCGACCTTTCCGGCAATACTGGATGGGTAGGGAGAACCAATACCGCGATCCGACTGGACATCGTCAACAGCGGTGACACCAGCGCGACCGTGGACATGGCCTACATATCCATTGGCAATAAGATGCCCGGCGCTTCGGCGGCGGTACTCTCGTCGACCACGGCCACGGTGACGCAGCAGGGCGCGACGATCGGTCAGCAGGGGGCTGCAATCAGTGCTCAGGCAACACGTATTGATGGACTCGGGGTGTCTGTCGGGAATGCCAACAGTGCGGTCCAACGCGAAGAAGCAGCCAGGGTGAATGCCGACGCGGCCATTGGAAGAAGCATTGATAGCCTAAGTGCATCTATGGGCAACGCCTATTCAGCAATTCAAAGCGAATCACTTACCAGGGCAGATGCCGATGGTGCTTTGTCGCGTAGGGTCGATGATGTGCAAGCCACGGCGGGTAACGCCAATGCGTATGCACAGCAGGCAATCAACGCTGCGGCATCCGCAAATGGAAAAATATCAAGCTCATATGCCGTGAAATTAGGGACGACGGCAAACGGCATTCAATGGGCGGCGGGCTTTGGCCTTGGGCTAAGTAATGAAACTGGGCCAACTCAATCTCAGTTCGTTGTTAGTGCTGACTCGTTCGTGGTTCTAAACGGTAACCCGAACAACGGAGCCGTGTTTTCTCCCTTTGCAGTTGAAAATGGACAGGTGTTCATTGCTGATGCGGTAATTAAAAAAGCCACTATCACTAATGCGCTGGTAGGGCAAAGTATCTACTCGTCGACATTTAACAATTTCGGACAGCCGTTAATGACCGCTGACTTCAATACAGGGCAGTTGACTATTCAAAATAGGACTAAGAGCGGAAGTTATTGCATCTTAAGAGAGGATGGTTTGTTCGCCGTGTCCGGCGGAGTCGTTCTTATGGAATTAACATGGTAGAGGTTTAGTATGGCTGGCATGATCCTTCGCAACAAGCAAGGCCAAACAATAATGGACCTTACCATGAGTATCAGTCAGAACATGGGGTGGGTTGATACTGGGGGTGCCAATGGGTCGGCATCGTTACCTTCTGCTCCAGACGGTAAGACGATGTACTATCACGTTGTGCCTCTGGTTGATCTTCAGAGGGAGAAGGGTAAGCGTCCGGGGGTTACCTTGTCGGGTAACTCCTTGGCGTGGAACTACTCGTTTGCTCCGGGCTGGGGATACTTCGCCGCGAATTGTCGAATATTTTTTGGGTACTTCTAATGCCGCTTATTTTTAGAAGACCCAACGGCTCGCTTGTGTTCAACAGTGATTACGTGGCATATGGTTTGGTAAAAAGCGCCTACCTCTCTGCAGATGAGACATGGCCGAGGAAATACCTCAGAGGCTCTAACGTAGATCCTAATGACCCTAACAGTTATCAGGACTCGTTTCGGTCAGGTGATCAGATGTTTAGCGTCATGGTTAATGATGCTCAGTCCCCGATGTGCTTTCTAACCGGAAAAGGAACGTTGCAGGGTAGCTACCGAAATGGAGATATCATGAAATTCTTTTTCAGTGGTGCTGACTCCAATACCAAAGTCTACGTTTTTGATCTGATGCGTGACACCGCGGGTAGTCCACCATTTTTTAAAACTAGAAATTCTTCAGGTAAGATAACCTTTAACTCTCTTCAGACGCCTTTGAATATTGCATATTCTATTCAGGCTCCACAGCCAAGTGCGACGGATAGGTATGGCAAATATCCATCGCCCTACAATGGGGGCAGTTGGCAGAGCATAAGAGCGCAAACAGCAAGCGTCGATCCTGTCGCGCACTTTGTGGTTGACGTGGGTTTGCCAGCAGGGGAATACGCAGCATATTTAAACTTTGCACGAAACTGCCTAGGTATATGGGGTAACCCGCTCACCAATGTAAACGGGCAATACGTAGGTATGTCAGAGGGTGCCTACGGCAGGTCCGGAGGCATCAGCTTTATGTTCGGCCCTGCTGGCGCAACCACAGATATCACGGTCGGTTCTACCTCGGCCTACACCTTGCCCGGCAGCGTTGATCAGTTACCGCTGGACAGAATGCCGACTGCGTTGGTCGTCAATACCGCAGTTCTACCGTTTCCATTCAATTGATTCATAACACCGGAGATTCACCATGCCTTTCATCGCAATCAACAGTAGCAATAGCTTCGACGCTACCAACAGCACGCGCTACGCCACCGAGGCCGAGGCTGACAGCCGCGCGCGCGAAATCCTGAGCCAGTTTCCCACCGCCCAGGTGTTCACCGCTCAGCTGCTCAAGGACTACAGCGCCAAAGTCACCGTCACGGCCAAGGCCTCTGCTGACCCAGTCAGCGATGCAAGCGCGGATACAGCGTCGGCGTAACCGCACCGCAAGATCCCGGCCCGCCCAGTGCGGGCTTTTTTTTGCCCGGAGAAAAATGAATGTCCATCACGGCAAAGCAGCTGCTGCAGATCCTCCCGAACGCTGGCCAGAGAGCCGGCGTTTTTGCACCCGTCCTCAACACAGCAATGAGCAAGTACCAGATCGTGACCCTGCTGCGCATCGCGGCGTTCATCGCCCAGGTCGGCCATGAGTCCGGTCAGCTGCGTTACGTACGCGAGATATGGGGACCGACTACGCAGCAGCTGGGGTACGAGGGGCGCAAAGACCTGGGCAATACCGTGCCGGGCGATGGCTCCAAATACCGTGGGCGCGGCCTGATCCAGATCACCGGGCGGGCAAACTACGCCGAGTGCGCCGAAGCGCTGGGCCTGGATCTGATCAACCATCCCGAATTGCTCGAGCTGGCGCAGCACGCCGCGATGTCGGCGGCGTGGTTCTGGCACCGGGCCGCGCTCAACACGCTGGCCGACAAGGGCGATTTCCTGACTATCACCAAGCGCATCAACGGCGGCACGAACGGCCTGGCTGATCGGCAGGCGCTTTATGCGCGGGCGCTTGAGGTGCTGGCGTGAAGGCCCTGCCGTGGAAGGCAGTCGGCCTGCTGCTGGTCCTGCTGGCGCTGGCCGGTGCGTTGTACGGGGCATACCGGCACGGCGTGACCGTCACCGATCTGGCCTGGAAGGCGAAGTGGGCCGAGGAAGTCAGCACCCAATCCGAAGCGGTGGCCACCACGGCCATCGATTACCGAACCGAAGAGCAACGCCGCCAGAAAGCGGCCAACCAGGTGGCAAACGATGCAAGACAAGAACAGACCGCTGCGCTTACTGATGCTGCTGTCGCTGACGCTGCTGGCGACCGGCTGCGTGTCGAAGCCGGAAAGCTGGCAGCCACCACCAGTTGCGCCCCCGGCAATACCGGCGCTGCCGAGCGAGGCAAGGCAGCCAGCCGCGCCGCCATGGTGCTCTCCGAGCTGCTCAGCAGGTCTGACGTGCGAGCGGGAGAGCTCGCTAAATACGCTGACTCAGCCCGAATAGCCGGCCTAGCGTGTAACCGCTTTGTTGATGCGCTCCCCAAGCCCCTGATTACCTCCGAGTAACGGAACAATAAAATGGCAAATACCCAGCTGATTCAGAAATACATGGGCCAGACGATGCTTATCGTCAAGGCGAACGGCGGCAGCGTGACCGTCGAAAAGCAGGCCGGCGGTAGCTGGGTTGTGACCGATACCTTCACAAAAGATGGCGGCTATCTGCTGCAGCTCGGCAATTCTTCGACGCGCATTACACCAAATGGTGGCGCTGTCTTCGAGGTGACTCGATGAGTCTTCTGGTCAATCCGGTACCGCGCCGCCAACCGGTCCGGCGCGGCCTGGGCCTGCTCGGCGACAGCTTCTCGGGCAACTGCCATACCATCGCCGCGACAGCTTTCGGTACCGAGGCTTATGGCTATGCGGCCTGGATTGCGACGCGTACCGGCCTGTTCCCGAGCTACGTAGACAACCAAGGCAAGCTCGGCGACCACACCGGGCAGTTTCTGGCTAGGCTGCCGGCCTGCATTGCGTCGTCCACTGCCGACCTTTGGCTGCTGCTGTCGCGCACCAACGACAGCACCACGGCAGGTATGAGCCTGGCCGACACGAAAGCCAACGTGATGAAGATCGTCACCGCGTTCATGAACACGCCCGGCAAGTACCTGATCGTCGGCACCGGCACGCCGCGCTTCGGTAACAGGGCGCTGACCGGGCAGGCGCTGGCCGATGCGATCGCTTACAAAGACTGGGTGCTGAGCTATGTCAGCCAGTTCGTACCGGTCGTGAATATTTGGGACGGCTTCACCGAAGCCATGACAGTGGAAGGCCTGCACCCGAATCTCCTGGGTGCCGAGTTCATCAGTTCGCGGGTGGTGCCGATCATCACCGCCAACTTCGAATTTCCCGGCATTCCGCTGCCCATGGACGCTGGCGACGTTTACTCGGCCATCCGCCCGTTCGGTTGTCTCAATGCCAACCCGCTGCTGGCGGGCACTGGAGGCGCGCTACCGGCGGGCGTGAACGCTGTGGCCGGGTCAGTGCTGGCGGACGGCTACAAAGCCGTCGGGTCTGGCCTGACCGGGATCACGACGCGGTGGTACAAGGAACCCGCCGCCTATGGTGAGGCGCAGTGCATCGAGCTGCGTGGCAACATGGCGACGGCGGGCGGCTATATCTACATGCAACCCACGGCCAACGTGGTACAGACCAACCTGGCGGCCGGCGACGTTATCGAAATGGTGTCGGCGGTGGAAATCATGGGGTCGTCGCGCGGCATCCTGGCCTGGGAGGCTGAGTTGACCATCACCAAGACGGTCAACGGCGCGTCGTCCACGTTCTACTATCGGTCAATGGACAAGTACCAAGAGCCGTTCACCATGCCGGCCAGCTTTTCCGGGGCGTTGGAAACACAGCGCGGCACGATTGACATGAGCGAACCCGTGATCACCTCACGCATGGGCCTGTACCTGGCTGCAGGCGTACCGCAGGACTCGACAGTCAAGGCCGCGCAGTTCGGGATGCGCAAGGTTTAAATGCGTGGGCTGCCTTGGGCGTATGAATTTATTCGACTTCCTCTATCAGTTCCGCCCCTTGGTTCCGAACGTTACCCACGGCCTTGCCAACCGTATACCACTCAAACTCATCGACTGGAGTACAGCATTCACGAGCTATCTCGGCGGCGCGCGATGGGGCAGTGGACGGGTCTGTCCACTCGCGCGCCAGTTCGGGGCTGAGGACCAACGGGCGCCGGTCGTGTATGTCGACCATTCCCTGATCGCTGGCCGCAGTAATAATCACGAACCCGTCGCCTTCGTGAGGTTGCAGCCCAGCATGAACTTGCGCGAGCGCTGCGAAAAACATCGGCTTTTGGCTTTTGAGTCGGATGAAGTAAGGCTGCTTTTTCTTGGGGTCATCAGGATCCTTGACCCATTCAAACCAGCCATTTGCAGGTGCAAGAGCACGGCCGTGCGGCCACAACTCTTTGAAGAACTTTCCCGTCATCACCGTTTCGACGCGTGCATTGATGGGGTCCGGACGTTTCCCCTGGGCCCAGAGCGGAGCCCATCCCCAGCGAACCTTGTCGACACTCAGGCCGGTCTCCGTCGGTCGGATGATCTCAACGCGAGTCGTCGGAGCAACGTTGTAACGCTCAATGGGCCAGAGGTCATAGCCATTGATAACCAGCTGCTCTGGCGCAAGCTCTTTTAGGTAATGGTCCATGGATTCGTAGATCGAGTAGCGTCCGCACATGATGTCACCCGTAATGTCACTCGTCGAAAATGCCCGTCTCTACGATTGACCACGGTAAGGGCAAAGAGTTAACTGTATATGCATACAGTAAATCACTCACCCACGAAAAACGGCGAACATCATGAATGTCACTTACCTCGGCACCTTGGCAGAAGAGGGGGCGAAGCTCCCATGGTTCTCATCGTTGGTATCAGCAGGTTTCCCCTCGCCGGCAGCAGACCACATCGAGAAGCATATTTCGCTCGATGAGCTTTTCAGCATTCGGGCGCCGCACGTGTACCTGGTTACTGTCTTGGGTGAGAGCATGCAGGGGGCAGGCATCCATAGTGGTGATCTTGCGATCGTAGATCGAAGCCTTGAGGCCGAGCATGGTGATATCGTCGTTGCTGCGCTCAACGCCGAGGCCGTTTGCAAGCGGCTGCACATGCGTAATGAGGTCGTTATTCTTCAGTCAGAAAATCCGCATTTCGCACCTCGACACATCATGGAAGGCGATGAGCTGTCCATCCTGGGAGTAGTTCGTTACAGCGTGCGCGATCATGGCCGGTCATGAGAATGTCTTCGCGCTGATCGACTGCAACTGTTTTTATGCGAGCTGCGAGCGAGCTTTCCGTCCCGACCTGGCAAAGACTCCCATCGTAGTGCTCAGTAACAACGACGGATGTGTTATCGCCCGGAGCTATGACGCAAAACCATTTGTGAAGATGGGCGCACCGTACTTTCAGATCAAGGACGTTTTGCGTCAGAACGGCGTGATTGCCTTCAGCAGCAATTACGCCCTGTATGGCGACATGAGTGAGCGGGTCATGACTATCATCGAGTCGATGGTGCCTGCCTCGGAGGTTTATAGCATCGATGAAGCGTTTGCCGATCTGACGGGCATACCGGGCGACATGACCGAATTTGGCCGGCGCATCCGGTCGAAAATCCTCAAATGCACCGGTATACCCGTTGGCGTTGGCATTGGGCCTACCAAGACGCTTGCCAAGCTGGCGAACCACACCGCGAAGAGACTGCTGGCCCAAACAGGTGGAGTCGTAGACATCTGCGACCTGCACAAGCGCAACTGGGTGCTGCGCAATACGTGTGTGTCAGAGGTGTGGGGAGTGGGAAAGAAGATGAAAGCGCATCTGGAGGCCATGAACATCCGAAGCGCAATGGATTTGGCCAATGCTGACACGCGCACCCTACGCACCAAGTTCAGTGTCGTCATTGAAAAGACTGCGCGAGAGCTGGCCGGCACGTCGTGTTTGGAAATGAGCGAAGCTGATCCGCCCAAACAGGAAATATGCAGCAGTCGAATGTTTGGGCAGCGCCTGACCACTATCGAGCCGATCAAGGAAGCGGTGGCCACCTACACGCAGCGCGCCGCTGAAAAACTGCGTGCCCAGAATTCACTGTGCAAGAAGATGCGCGTCAGTATCCGCACAGGCATGTTCAACCCGGATGAACCTAAATATGCGAATGGTGCGCTGGTCGAGCTGCCGTATCCCACCAATGACGTGCGCTTGCTGACGAAGGGTGCAACTGAGGCGGTCAACCGACTTTTCCGCCCAGGGTACAAGTACAGCAAGGCCGAAGTGCTGCTGCTGGATCTTCGCCAACCTGGCGAGTTTACGGATGACCTGTTTGCGGAGTCGCAGCCAGCGGCGGCAGAAAAGGTGATGGGCGTGCTCGACGAAATCAATGCCCGCTGGGGGAGGGGGACATTGAGGGCTGGGAGCGTACCGTCTGATCCAGACTGGGCAATGCGCAGGGACATGATGAGCCAGAGCTACACGACTCGATTGGATCAACTGTGGGTAGTCAGGGCGGACTGACCGTGCGCCCCTCGCGGTGAAGTATGCAGCGCGTGCTCAAGTGCCGCTACCCCTGGGAACCTGAATCCGACCGTCCCCCCCACATTACCGGATCGACATTGGCGTTCCGGAGCAAAAGGCGGTGTTGCTCTATGACCTGCTCTAAAGAGTTGCTCTGTTTCCAAGATTCGCAAGCCTCGCGCAGCAGATCAGATATCCGGTTGTCCGCGTCTCTCAGCTTGATCCTGAGCTTGTCACGCTCAAGCGCCGCATCGTTGTGCATGTCGATGAGTTTCGTGACGTGCTTGCGATAACGGTCGACCTCGTCGCGCAGCAGTCTGTTTTCTTCCACCACCAGATGCGCGTGCTGTTTAAGCATCTGTTCCTCGGTGGGGCAAAACGGCCAGTCTTCGGCGTAGTCGATGTTCATGATGGGTGATTCTCAAAATGCTGTATGTGCATACAGTAGTTGAGTGATCCGGATTTGGGGAGTGGTGTTCGTCGGCAGGACGCCGGGAAGGGGGAAAATCAGTTCCGAAATAAAAAGTAGAGTCCGCATTCCTCGGGGCCTCCAGAGGACTTTTTTTGCTTCTATTTCGGAACCAAATATCGCTACAGGCCGCAGCCTGGTTGTGTTTCATGGCCGGATTGCAAATCCGCCTACGCCGGTTCGATTCCGACCTCGGCCTCCACTATTCAAAGCCCCGCAGATTAACGTCTGCGGGGTTTTTTATTGGGCGCAGATTTGTATTTTTCCATCTGATCAGGACAACTCCGGGACACTGAAATCATTCATAGGCACCGCGCTCAGCCAGCAAACAAAAGGGCTGGCTTATACACGATTGGAAAGTGGCGTGAGTTGCTTGAGTGGTCTATTAATTTCATGTGTGTCTTAACGAGGGCTCAGCCTTGGTCGGTAGAATTTCTGATTCCGAACTTCATGAAATGCGGATTCGCAAGTTGCAGAACGACATCGCCGACTCAGAGCGCCTCGGGATGCCGGTGAAATTCATGCACCTGTCCGCGTTGACATCCACCAGTCGGGAGCATCATATCGAACGACATGGCGAGTTGTTCACGGGGCAGCAGATGCTCGATTGGTGGGCGGAAGGGGATAATCGGGTGCGCTGTCGATGCGCATGCACCCCGATACTTCTGGACAGGCAGGGAAGGCCAATGACGCCTGGCCTGATAGCCAATGCCAAAATGGAGTTGAAGAACTTCAAGGATTCCTGAGCTTTCGTTTGATGCTTTTTGCGCAATTGAGGCGTTTCTGCAGATCCGATTCCCACCTGTGCTCCCACCATTCAAAACGCCGCAGATTAACGTCTGCGGGTTTTTTATCGGGCGCGATGAAAGTGATGGGTTCCGAAAGCCGAGCTCAGCCGCTATTTAAAGCGGCTTGCGTTGATATAACCGTATTGGTTTTGCTGATAAATCGTGTAAGGCAGGAGCAATGTATCGACGATGCCTGATAAGCCCATGTCCAGTAAAACCCACTCGGGCGCATTGGTCTTCTGATAAGCGCTACTCTGTTTGGGCTCGGCGTTCAGTTCACAGAAATCGAGCATGACCCCGCTGTAAACGCGCGGAATGGAGGAGCAATTTGATTTCCAGTCAGTGAGCTTTTCACCTGCGACGGAATCGGGTCTGAACGTAGTGTTGATCGTTCCGCACCCCGTCAAGGCAAGTGCCAGCAGTAGCATGCCATGGGTTTTCAGATGAAACCTGCCTGACGGTTTTTGCTTTACGAACCCCGGCTTCATAATAACGCTCCTTGTATTTTCGATGCGTTTAGGACGGAAACTCAGTCGCGCGAGGCACATACTCTGCACTGCCGCGTGACCGGTGCGCGGTTCTTCCATACAGATGCCCTGAAGACATACAGCACGATTATTGCTTGGCAAGGCTATCCAGCCTGTCAGGCTCAATCGAGGTAAGTCCTATGAGCAAACCCCTTGTCCGCTGGCCGATCATTCCGCGCAGAACGGCGGTCATCGTTGTAGACATGCAAAAGGTCTTTTGTGAGCCCACCGGGGCGTTGTACGTAAAAAGTACTGCGGGCATCGTCCAGCCCATTCAGATGCTGCTGCAAACCGCACGGGCTGCGCAGGTGACGGTGGTTTATCTTCGCCATATCGTGCGCGGCGATGGTTCTGATACCGGGCGCATGCGTGATCTTTATCCGAATGTGGACCAGATACTGGCACGGCATGATCCGGACGTTGAGGTCATCGAAGCGCTAGCGCCTCGGTCGGGTGATGTGATTGTCGACAAGCTGTTTTATAGCGGCTTTCATAACACGGACCTGGACACCGTGCTGCGTGCGCGGGATGTAGACACCATCATCGTCTGCGGTACGGTCACCAATGTGTGTTGTGAAACCACGATCAGGGACGGGGTGCATCGAGAATACAAAGTCATCGCCCTGAGCGACGCCAACGCTGCAATGGACTACCCGGATGTCGGGTTCGGCGCTGTTTCAGCCGAAGAGGTACAGCGAATATCGCTGACGACGATTGCCTATGAGTTTGGCGAAGTGACAACGACTGCCGACGTCATCCAGCGCATTGAAAACGCCTGAAAACAGCGGGTCGAATGTGCGCAATTCTGGCCCGTTTTTCAGACCTGTGCATTCAAACCATGCGTTCTGTTTCAGACCGTTTGATCCGGTTTTAACGGTCGAACCAGCTAACTGCTTGTATGAGCGATGAATTCTTCCAGTGGCATGCTTTCTGCTCTTGCCTCGCTGACCTTCACCCTTGTTGGTGAGCCTTTCCAGCAGCGTGTCAGCGAGAGGAAACAGCCGTATGACTCTGCAATATGTGCCCATTATCAACCTGGCCCCCTATTTCTCAGAAGACCCGGACGGTAAGGCTGCCGTAGCCAAGGCAGTCAATCAGGCGTGCAGGGATATCGGGTTTCTGGTCATTACCGAGCATCAGATTCCCGGAGAGCTTATCGACAGGGTCTCGCGTTTGACCTGCCAATTCTTTGATTTGCCGCTGTCGGAAAAGCGCAAGGTAGATCGGCCCAGCCCGGAGATGGTGCGGGGTTACAGTGCGGTGGCCGAGGAGAGCCTTTCCTATTCTCTGGAGGAAAGTGCGCCGGGGGATCTCAAGGAGTCTTTCTCCATCGGGCCGAGCGATGTGCCGGATGAAGATTATTATCACAATGCCCAAGCCGGCTCGCACTTCGCACCGAATGTCTGGCCTGCGCAAAACCTGCTGCCCGGATTCAAGGAGGCTTATCAGGCCTATTTCGATGCCATGAGCGAATTGGCCCAATCGCTGATGCGCCTGTTTGCCTTGGCATTGGAGCTGGATGAATGTTTTTTCGATGACAAGATCGACCGGCATATCAGCATGTTCCGCAGCCTGAGTTATCCGGACATCAAGACCGAAGTCGAGGCTGGTCAATTACGTGCGAGTGCGCATACCGAATACGGCAGCCTGACCATCGTGCGCCCCGATAACGCGCTGGGCGGCTTGCAAGTACGTAATCGTCAAGGCGAGTGGGTCGATGTGCCGTATGTCGAGAATGGTTTTGTGGTCAACATTGGCGACCTGATGATGCAGTGGACCAACGACCAGTGGATTTCCACGCTGCATCGAGTGGTCAACCCGCCGATGACCAGCGAGCAGGACAACCGTCGACAGTCTCTGGTGTTCTTCCATCAACCCAACTACGACACGTTAATTCAATGCCTGCCAGGCTGCCTGCCGTCTGGCGCCACGCCTCGGCATGCGCCGGTGACATCAGGCGATCATTTGCTGTCCAAGTTCGTCAAGCAGACCACCTTTGGCGGCAGCAAGGTGGCCTGATATGAACTCACTGTCTTACGTCAACGTGTTCGCGCAGGACATCGTTCGCCTGAGCACGTTCTACTCGGACCTGTTCGGCTTTCGCGAAATCGAGGCCATCAGGTCACCCATCTTTCGCGGGCTGGACACCGGCAAGTCCTGCATTGGTTTCAACGCACTGGATGCGTACGAGCTGCTTGGCCTGGAAGCATTTGCAGGCAGCACGGGGTGCAGGTTTTTGCTGAACATCGACGTGTCCGACCAAGCCGAGGTGGACCGACTGGTGCCGCTGGCAGTGGCGCAGGGCGCGAAACTGATCAAGGAACCGTACCTGACCTATTACAACTGGTATCAGGCCGTGCTGCTGGACCCTGAGCAGAACGTCTTTCGCATAAACGTGATGCTCTGAAACGCTGCTGCCGAGTATGGAGTGGCGAGCGGGCCGGCTTGGTTAGCTTCCCGCACCCTTGGTTCAGGGTTTTACGGAAAAATCTACTCGCTGAACTGCTAGCTATTCCGTTCATGAAAGCAGGTCTTCAATTGTGCAACAGGCAAGGCATGCCTGATTCAATAATTGAGGATATGGACATGAATGAATCTGCTAGCGCACAACCCAGACACGGCATGGTAACCAGTCCCGAATCCCGTGGTTCTTATGCCATATCCAAAGGGCTGTTGCTGGAGTGGGAGGTGGTCGCTATGGAAGGAGGCAAAAACTTTCCAGACGAGACATTTGGTCTTGCGCACGACTTCCCTGGCGTCGATGAGCCTATTAATCTCGATCCGCCTGCGTCAGCGCCGCCGCTTGCCAACCCTCCACCAGACGGACTCATACTGAGCGGGGGGCAAGATGATCGGCGTAAATGCTTGAACCTGACGGATGTCGGGATCATTGAGGAAATAACGCAAAAAGGTCATGGTACGGCTGAAAAGTGGCCTCGGTTGAGCGTTGCGGGTGGAGACGAGTTTGAAGTTAGATGGGCGTACCATGCCGTACATGTCACACGCGGCTACCGGTGGTTTATTACCAAAGACGGCTGGGATGAAAGCAAACCCATTAGCCGGGAGGCCTTCCAGGGAAAGAACTACGTCAGTGATAACCACTTCAAATCGGACGGTCAAGACGGGTTGATGTGGAGCGATATCTCGCCGTTGAGTCCTTTTGATAAACACCGGGATGAGCTTCAGCCCGCAGAGATTACAAAAGCAACATTACCCAGCGATAAACACGGACATCATGTCATTCTTCTTGCTTGGATCGTCGCCGAAACCGATAAAGCATTTTATCAGGCGTTTGATGTTGATTTTGGTGAGTAAGGCTCATTCGGCCAGGAGTGTAAGCTCTGCGCCTTGATGACTCCTGGATCCGCTCTGTTTAAGATGTGGCCGCGTTCGGAGAGTGAGGCGACGGATGTGAAGGGTAGGGTGCAAGCGTCCAGCGACGTATTACCCCCGCTTATACTACAAGGCCTGCGCAGAGAAGAAATTGATGATCAGAAGGCCCGGCCTCAGCGCCGGGCTTTTTTTGCATCATGAAAAGGCTTAAAACAACCCACGTTTTTTTATGTGGAGTTTCAAGTGTGGGTCGACTTTTAGAACGATTGCTTGCCCTTGCTTTGTTTATGCCGCTGATGTTCGCAGGTGCATGGCTGGGATTCGAGATTCCTGGAATAGATCACGACACACGGACAATATTTTTCCTCGGCTGGATGATCGCGATGGCATTTGTTGTCGATCGAATCTGCACAAGTGTATTTAGGGAAAAGTAGACATTAGAGCCGGGATCTACATGACCGTGCCTGGTATCTGCTATTGCCTCGAAATCTCGCTGAATGGAACCATGGTGGCGATGAACTTTTTTGGTGTACTTGACGTACGTGGAGTGACCCCTAATCGCGGTGAGGGCGTGCAGTGCTTGAGTGCTTCAGATTTGGAGAGTGGTGTTCGTCGGCAGAGCGCCGGAAAAGGAGTTTTTTGGAGTTGCGGACCACGACTATTTTTCCGCACCAAAACAAAAAGGGCCTACCCGGCAAAATGCCCAGTAAGCCCTTGATATATGTGGTGCCCCGAGCCGGGGTCGAACCGGCACGTCCAAAGGACGAGGGATTTTAAGTCCCTTGCGTCTACCAATTTCGCCATCGGGGCGGTAGCGCCAAGAGCAGGGAATATATACACCCGGCCCCCATGAAGCAAGCTTGAAAGCGTCTCGAAGGGTGCAAGACGCTGCTTTTTTGTCTGTCAGAAATGCTTGGCAAATCATGAGGCTACGAAATTTTATTGCAGCAAAGGCTGATGCGGTGGTCGGGCGGCTCAGGCTTTGCTGTCTTTCACCACCGCATCGTTAACCACGGCCTCGACCTTGTCAGCCAGTATTCGCAGGTAGCTTGCCAGGGCGACTTCTTCCAGGCGCAGGCCTTTGCGTTGTCGGGAGCGGGGGAGTTTGGCCAGGTTGCCGAGCAGGAAGCCCTCCAGAACCGCAGGGTGGATGTAGCATTTTCGGCAGATGGCGGGGGTATTGCCCAGTTGTTTCGAGACTGCCTTGACCATGTCGACGATGTGCCGTTTGGCGTCGGCTTCTGGCTCCCAGTGCAGTTTTTGCAGCGTTGCCAGCGCCAGCGCGCTGGCCGCCCAGGTTCGGTAGTCCTTGGCCGTGAAGTCCGAGCCGGTGAGGCTTTGCAGGTAGGCATTGATATCGGATGAGGTCACTGCGTGGCGCACACCGTCTTCGTCCAGGTACTGGAAGAGGTTTTGTCCGGGCAGCTCCATGCAGCGCTTGATCACGTTGGCCAGACGTCGATCCTTGACGCTGACCTTGTGCTCGACGCCGCTCTTGCCGCGGAATTCGAAGAGGATCTGACCGCCTTTGACCTCGACGTGTTTATTGCGCAGGGTGGTCAGGCCGTACGAACGGTTTTCCTTGGCGTACTGGCTGTTGCCGATGCGGATCAGAGTGGCGTCCAGCAATGAAATGACCGTCGCCATGACTTTTTCCCGGCCCATGCCCGGCTGGGCGAGCTGTGCTTCGATCTGCTTGCGCACTTTGGGCAGCGCATGGCCGAACTCGATCAGCCGCGAGTATTTGTCCTGATCACGTATTTCGCGCCAGCGCGGGTGGTAGCGATACTGTTTGCGCCCGCGGGCGTCGCGGCCAGTGGCTTGCAGGTGACCCAACGGGTCGGCACAGATCCACACCTCGGTGTAGGCGGGCGGCACTGCCAGAGCGTTGATGCGCTTGATCTCCGACTCGTCCTTGATGCGCTGACCGTTAGTGTCGAAGTACGCGAATTTGCCGCGCAGTACCTTGCGTGTAAGGCCCGGTTGAGTGTCGTCTACGTAATGCAGTTCACTGGCGGGCTGGCTGATGGCAGTCGAGTCAGGCATGGCTAAGTTCCAAAGGCAGTTAAAAACACTGACCTCGGCCTTTTACGGTGGTGCCGTTTATTTGCTGCGTGGCGGTTTTTTTCGAAAGGTCAGGCCAGCACCGCGACCGCCTTGATCTGCGCCCAGAGCGACTGGCCTCTGTGCAGGTTCAGTTGGTCGCTGGAATAGCGAGTGATGCGCGCGAGCAGCGGCGTGCCGCCCGCGTCCAGTTTGACCAGGACGTGCGCCGAATTGTCGGCCAGCGCTTCCTCGATCACCGTGACCGGCAAGCGGTTGAGGATGCTGCTCTGGTAATCGGGTTGCAGGTTGAGGCTGACGTCCCGGGCCTGGACCTTGATGCGCAGCAGGGTGCCGACCTGCATCTGCACGTGGGCGACGCGCATGCTCAGTTTGCTGTCGGGCAGCGTCACGGTGAGCAGCTGGTAATGGTGATCATAGGCGCTGACCGTGCCTTCGATGACCACCCCCGCATCACTGCCCATCGCCAGAGGCAGGTCCAGCCGCGCCAGGGTTTCGTGGATCGGACCGCTGGCCAGCACGTTGCCTGCGTCGAGCAGCACCAGGTGGTCCGCCAGGCGTGCGACTTCATCCTGAGCGTGGCTGACGTACAGCATGGGGATGTCCAGCTCCCGGTGCAGGCGCTCCAGGTACGGCAGAATTTCACTTTTGCGCCGGGTGTCCAGCGCCGCCAGCGGCTCATCGAGCAGCATCAGCCGCGGGCTGGTCAGCAGCGCGCGTGCGATGCCTACGCGCTGGCGCTCGCCACCGGACAGCTTGTCCGGGCTGCGTTCTAGCAGATGATCAATGCCGAGCAATTCGCTGGCCTGCGGCAGTTGAATGCGGCGCTGCTGGCGCGGGATACGTTTCATCCCGAACTCCAGATTGTCCCGTACCGACAGATGCGGGAACAGGCTGGCTTCCTGAAACACGTAGCCGATCGCCCGCTTGTGCGGAGCCAGGAAAATACCTTTTTCAGTGTCCTGCCAGACTTCATCGTGAACGCGGATGAAGCCCTGATCGGCTTTTTCCAGACCGGCGATGCAGCGCAGGCAAGTCGTCTTGCCCGAGCCGGAAGGCCCGAACAGCGCGGTAATGCCCGAACCCGGCAGTCTCAGGTCGGTACGGACGGTGAAATCCGGGTAGGCCATTTGCAGGCGGACTTCTATCGGCGACGCCATGACTCAGCTCCATGCCGTTTTGGATTTGCCGCTGGAATACAACGCCAGCAGCACCAGAAAGGAAAAGACCAGCATCGCGCCGGCCAGCCAGTGCGCTTGCAGGTACTCCATGGATTCGACGTGATCGAAGATTTGCACTGACACCACACGGGTTTTCTCGGGAATGTTGCCGCCGATCATCAGCACCACACCGAACTCGCCGACCGTGTGCGCGAACCCGAGGATCGCCGCGGTGATAAACCCCGGCTTTGCCAGTGGCAGAATCACGTGGAAAAAAGTGTCCCAAGGGCCGGCCCGCAAGGTGGATGCGACCTCCAGAGGGCGGGTGCCGATCGCTGCAAACGCGTTCTGCAGCGGCTGCACGACGAAAGGCATCGAGTACAGAACCGAGCCAATCACCAGCCCGGCAAAGCTGAAAGTCAGCGTGCCCATCCCCAAGCTTTGGGTAAGCTGACCCACCGCACCGTTAGGCCCGAGCAGCAGCAACAGGTAAAAACCGATAACGGTTGGCGGCAGCACCAGGGGCAGGGCGACCACTGCGCCAATCGGCCCCTTCAGCCATGAATCAGTGCGCGCCAGCCACAGCGCGATGGGCGTGCCGATGATCAGCAGGATAACGGTGGTCAGCGACGCCAGTTTCAGCGTCAGCCAGATCGCCGCGATGTCGGCACTCCCCAGCGGCATTTACAGCTGGTATCCGAAGGACTTGATGATCGCGGCGGCTTTCGGGCCCTTGAGGTACTCGACCAGCGCCTTGGCAGCGGCGCTGTCCTTGCCTTTGTTAAGGATGACCGCGTCCTGCTTGATCGGGTCATGCAGGTCATCCGGTACGATCCAGGCCGAGCCGCTGGTCAACTTGCCATCCTTGTAGACCTGCGACAGGGCCACGAAACCCAGCTCGGCATTGCCGGTGGACACGAACTGGTAGGCCTGGGTAATGCTCTGACCTTCGACGATCTTGGCTTTGGTGGCTTCGGTCAGGCCCAGTTTGCTCAGCACCTGGGTTGCTGCCAGGCCGTAGGGAGCGGTTTTGGGGTTGGCGATGGACAAGTGTTGATACTGATTGGCCTTGAGCACCTGGCCCTTGCTGTCGACATAACCATCCTTGGCTGACCACAGCGCAAGCGTTCCGACCGCGTAGGTGAAACGCGACCCCTTGACGGTGTCGCCTTCCTGCTCGAGTTTTGCGGGTGTCGTGTCGTCAGCCGAGAGGAACACCTCGAACGGCGCGCCATTTTTGATCTGCGTATAGATCTGACCGGTAGCGCCAAACGCAGCGACCAGCTTGTGGCCGGTGTCCTTCTCGAAGTCAGTGGCTATCGCCTGGATCGGCGCGGTGAAATTGGCCGCCACGGCGACCTGCACTTCGTCGGCAGACGCATGGGCTGCAGCAGAGGCGGCAAAGGCCAGCACGGAGAACTTGAGAATGGCGCGCAGCGTGGTCGTTCGCATGAAACAGCTCCTTGATGATGAAAACGCACGCCATCGAGATAAGGGCGTTTCGCTATATAGATAAATATATAGCGTCAGCCTGTTGTTCTGAAAGCACTGTTTTATTGCGGAGACAGAATTTTCAGCGCGTTTTCAGCCAGTTGCCGCGTCAGTTCGGTGGCCCCCAGCTGATGTTTGATACCGACTGCCTGGCCTGCCCAGAGGTTCACAAAGTCACTGCTGCCCAGTTTTTCCGCCTGCGCGCGCAGCGGCATCAAGGCACCGCCCGCCAACGGAAATGCCGGGGCGAGCGGGCTGATGGGGCCTGCCTCGCGCATGATCCGGTTGACGATGCCTCGCGCCGGGCGCCCGGTGAAGAGGTTGGTCAGAGCGGTCTGGCTGCCCGAGGTATCGTATAGCGCCTGTCGGTGCAGGGCGCTGACGCTGGCTTCCGGGCAGAATAGATACGCGGTTCCGACCTGTACCGCCGAAGCGCCCAGGACAAATGCTGCTGCGACCCCGCGACCGTCTGCAATGCCACCTGCCGCGATGACCGGGATGCTTGTCGCGTCAGCGATTTGCGGCACCAGCGCAAAGGTGCCGACCTGTGTGTGCAGTTGATCGCTGAGAAACAGCCCCCTATGGCCGCCTGCTTCATAGCCCATGGCAATTACCGCATCGCAGCCGTGTCGCTCCAGCCAGACCGCTTCCTCGACTGTGGTGGCTGACGAGATGATCTTCGCACCGGTGGCCCGGACCCGATCCAGTAACGATGGCTGCGGAAGGCCGAAATGGAAACTCACCACTTCCGGCCTCAATCGTTCGATCAGCGTGCAACTGTCACTGTCGAAAGGCGCGCGGTTGGAGACAGGTGTTGGCGCATCGAAATCGGCACCCAGTTCCTCGTAATACGGCTTGAGCGACTGCTTCCAGCGTTCAGCACGCTCGGCATCGTCGGCCGGAGGCTGATGGCAGAAGAAATTCAGGTTCAGCGGGGCGTTGCCGGTCTGCTGTCTGAACGTCGCCACTTCCTGATCGATTTTCTCAGGGGTGAGCATGGCGCAGGGCAATGCCCCCAAGCCGCCAGCCTGAGCCACAGCAATGGCCATCTGCGATCCGCTGGCGCCCGCCATGGGGGCTTGCAACAGGGGCAGTTCGATGGCGAACAGGTCAATGATGCGGCTATCTGGCCATTGGCTCATGGGATTCTCCGGCAGGCATTCGGCAAACGCTCATTGAGCGCGAGAATGGTGTGAATGGCAAACGCAACGGCGAGCGTCGACAAGCCGGCAGGGCCATTCGGTTGACATAAAAAACGATCGGTCTACTATTCAGGCATGACTCAGCCAACTATCCCACTACCCACTCCCTCACTCGCCAGGCCACGGCGTCCCGGCCGGCCGCCGAAGGTTGATCGCGATAACCTCGAGACCCGCGAGGCGCTGTTGCGCCGCGGTCTGGAAGTGCTCACCGAACAGAGCTTTTCGGCCACGGGGCTGGATTACATCCTCAAGGAAGTCGGCATTCCCAAAGGCTCCTTCTATCACTATTTCCCCAGTAAGGAAGCCTTCGGCCGGGCGGTGCTGGATGAGTACGCGCGCTATTTCGCACAGCGGCTGGACCGCTGGCTGCTGGATGAGGCGCTTTCGCCACTGGAACGACTGGTCGGCTTTGTGCAGAGCGCCAAGGGCGGTATGGCGCGACACGACTACCGACGCGGTTGCATGGTCGGCAATCTGGGCCAGGAAATCAGTCTCTTGCCGGACGGATTTCGAGAGGTACTGGAACAGACGCTGCTGGACTGGCAGTCAAAGCTGGCGGGCTGTCTGAGGTCTGCGCAATCAATGGGCGAATTGGCTGCAGACGCTGATTGCGATGAGCTGGCCGCGTTTTTCTGGATCGGCTGGGAAGGCGCAGTGCTGCGCGCCCGGCTGGTCAAAAGCGCTACACCATTGAACACGTTCATTGCCGGCTACCTTCGTGGTTTGCCGCAATGATTTCTCTTCAGGGCTATTTAAAGACGATCAGTCTAAATTGGAGGCGCATATGTTCAAGGGCATCTTGATCGACAAGGATGAGGCGGGTTACCACGTCAATCTGACCGAGATCGACGAAGCGCGGCTGCCCACGGGCGACGTGACGATCGACGTGTCGCACAGCACGCTCAATTACAAGGACGCGCTCGCGATCACGGGTCAGAGCCCGATCGTGCGCAGCTTTCCGATGGTGCCGGGTATTGACCTGGCCGGTACGGTTCAAGCCAGCGACACCCCTGAGTTCAAGGTCGGGGACAAGGTTCTGCTCAATGGCTGGGGTGTCGGCGAAGGGCATTGGGGCGGCCTGGCGCAGAAGGCCCGGCTCAAGAGCGAATGGCTCATTCCTCTGCCGCAGGCCTTCACGCCGGCACAGGCAATGGCCATCGGCACGGCGGGCTACACCGCGATGCTCAGTGTCCTGGCACTGGAAAAGCACGGTTTGACGCCAGACCATGGCGATGTGCTGGTCACCGGCGCCAATGGTGGGGTCGGCAGCTTTGCCATCGCCATCCTCGCCAGGCTCGGCTATCGGGTAATTGCTTCCACCGGGCGGGCATCGGAAAGCGACTACCTGCAGCAACTCGGCGCGGCACAGATCATTGACCGGCAAACCCTCTCGCAGCCTGGGCGACCGCTAGCCAAGGAGCAATGGGCGGCGGCAGTCGACTCTGTCGGCAGCCATACATTGGCGAACGTGTGCGCCGGTATCCGTTATCGCGGTGTGGTGGCGGCCTGTGGCCTGGCGCAGGGCATGGAGTTTCCGGGTTCGGTTGCGCCGTTCATTCTGCGCGGTGTCACGCTGGCGGGTATCGACAGCGTGACCCGCCCGCGCGCGGACCGGCTGGAAGCCTGGTCGAGGCTGGCGAGCGACCTGGACATGTCGTTGCTGCCGCTGATCAGCCGTGAAGTCGGCCTGAGCGAGGTGATCGACCTCGCGCCGCAATTGATTGCAGGGCAGGTTCGTGGGCGGATCGTGGTGGATACTGCACGCTGAGTGAATCACGGCGCGTCGGCACTGGCACACTCGAGTGCGACCAGTGCGCGATGCACTTGCGTCGTGCCGAGCCCGGTTTCGCATAATTGCAACGGCGTGCGACCGCCGAGTGACGTATTACGCGTAACCAGCCATTGGCCGGCACGCTCGGGCGTTGCAAACACCTTCAGAGCGTGGCTGGCAATCATCGCCACACGGTCCAGGCGTTCGGAGGCCACCAGGTCCAGTGACTGCTGCTGGCGCTGGCGCCGTTCGAGGGTTGAAATCGATGCGTTGAACAGCGCTTCCATTTGCCGGGGACCAAGGGCCAGCGCGTCCCGGACTGCACGGATCCAGCGCGGCGCAAAGCCCGCCTGAATGTTCGTCAGGCGTTCGGCTTCGCTGCGCTGACTGAGCTGGTAAGTCAGCAACCAGAAACTGGCCGCCGCTTCACGACGACCACTTGTTTTGCTGGTAGAGGACGGAATCAAGGTACGCGCCGACCTTCGGTGGCGGAAAGGACGGCAAAGGCTATCTCAAGCGACACGTTGTTCAAACACCACGATGTTACCGGGCGTTGCCTGACGGCGCTGCAGCGCAGGTGTCGCGCCAGAGCCCCCGTGCTAAAGTCGGTCGCCTGAATACGAATGAAAAGCGCCGTTGCTGTTGGCACGCGCTTGCACCAGAAAAGGCGTCGCTCCCTATGCCGCACGACCCTCACACCGACCAGGACGCACGTATTGTCAGCCAGCCTTCGCTGCCCGACGTCAACAAGCCGCTGCGCCTCTACCTCGACCGCCTGGCACCTTCAAGCCGCCTGACCATGACCTACGTTCTGCAGGATGCGGCAGACCGGCTGGGCATGGCTGACGTCGATATTCATGATATTCCCTGGCACACCCTGCAACCTGGCCACGTTACCGCGCTGGTCGCAACGCTGCGTCAGGATGACTATGCGCCCAATACCACCTCGCTGTATGTGAACGCTATTCGCGGGGTGATGAACGAAGCCTGGCGGCACGACCTGATCAGCCACGATCAGTTGTTGAAAATCCGCTCGATCAAACCGGTCAGCGGCACGCGATTGGTCAAGGGCCGCAACATCCGTCGCACGCTAATTCGCGAGCTGATGGAAGCCTGTGCTGCCGACCCCAGGCCGCAAGGGCGTCGCGATGCCGCGATCATTGCCATTCTGTATGGCTCGGGGATGCGCAAGTCCGAGTCGGTCAACCTCGACCTTTCCCAGATCGATTTCGCCGAGCGCAGCCTGCGGGTGCTGGGCAAAGGCAACAAGCAACTGATCAAGTACGCCCCCGAATGGGCCTTCAAGGCGCTGAACGACTGGCTGGCGTTGCGCCGGTCGTGCCTCCCGCCGGGGCAGGGCGATGACCTGTTCCTGTTCAACCGGATCCGCCGTGGCAGCCATATCACCCGCGACAGAATCACCAAACATGCCATTTACTTCATCGCCAAGCAGCGCGGGCGGCAAGTGGGCGTGAACATCATGCCCCACGATTTTCGACGTTCGTTCATCACCCGGGTGATCGAAGAGTTCGATCTGTCGATTGCCCAGAAGCTCGCGCACCACACGCACATCTCGACCACCGCCAGTTACGACATGCGCAGTGACAACGAGCGGCGCAACGTTGTGGACGGGTTCGACCTTTGAGCAAAAAAAAAGCCACCTCGCGTAAACGGGGTGGCTTAAAAGATCTAACCAAAGGAGTGATGAAGCAGAGCAGAGATTCACCGGCATCGCGACGCGGATTCGCGGGGCCGGGAGAAATGTTCGTTCATCGCCGGCAACGTTAACACCGCCGCTCCCGATTCAGTTATCAGCGTTATCGATAGCCGTCATTGTCAAAAAAAATAGGACGGTGGGCCTGCCTGCGGATCGCCATCCAAAAAGTGGATAGTTCGACCCTGAGGTATCCGGCAATCGGATAGCCAACAATTGGCAACAATTTCATGCTTTGCCGCACTTGAAACGTACGGGACTGAGCATGGAAAAGTTCGATATACACCGTAAAACCCGATTCGACTCGTTGGTACAGGAGTACGGTCTGGATGGCAGCCGCCTGCTGCCGTGGGAAGGCTATCCGATGCCGTTTGCTGGCGGCTGGTGCGTGGTCCGTCCGGGCACCTGCAGCGAAGCACACACACAAATCGATCAGGAAATCTTCATCGCCATCAAGGGCAGTGCGCGTCTGGTTGTCGGTGACAGGGAGATGGATTTCAGCGTCGGCGATATCGCCGCCATTCCGAAACACACCAACCATTACGTCATCAACGACTCCGCCGAGGACTTCCACTTTTATGTGGTCTGGTGGGACATGAACTACGTCAACGCGTTCGTGGCGCAGCACAGCGAGACCACGGGGTGCCTCGATGAGTAAGTTCATCGTCACCATCACGCCACCGACCCCCAACGGCGATTTGCACATAGGCCATATCGCCGGGCCGTTTCTGGCCGCTGATGTGTTTACCCGGGTGCAGCGCCAGCGCGGCCACGAGTGTGTGCTGGTGTCCTACTCCGACGACTACCAGTCCTACATGCTGCGCAAAGGACTGGAGCAGGGCGTCGACCCGGTCGAGCTGGCCAGGTGCAATTCCGACCTTATCGAAGCTTCTCTGACGGCCATCAACATACAGCCCGACAACTGGATGCGCCCGCACGACAATGCGTGGTTCGCCGAAGCGGTGGGTGAGGTGTTCAGTGCGTTGCGTGATGCCGGCGCAATCGAATGTCGGGATTCCAGCGAGCCGTATTGCCCTGATTGCGACGTCTGGGGCTACGAGGCCTTTGCCCGGGGCAACTGCAATTACTGCGGTGCCGAGTCCGACGCCAGTCAGTGCGAGAACTGTGCTCAGGCCCCTGACGCCGAGCTGATGACGGACTTGCGCTGCAAGCTCTGCGGTCAGCCCTCGCAATGGAAAACCGTCCATCGCGCGTTTCTGAAACTGGCCGGGTTCAAGCCGCAGTTGCGTGACCGTCTGCTGGGCCAGTCATGGCGCAAGCCGCTCGACAGCTGGTTGCGCGACAGCCTGGAGCACTTGCATGACTGGGGCGTCACGCGTCCAGGCGACGGCGGGCTCGACCTGCAGGCCGACGGCTCGTGCCGGGTGCACACTTGGTTCATGGGCCTGGCAGGCTATATGGCGGCATTTCGGGAGTACGCCGACCGCGTCGGGCGTCCGGAGCTGTTTCGTCAGTACTGGCAGTCGGGGCAGGGCACGCTGGTGCACTTTCTCGGCTTTGACTGTGTGTTCAGCCACGCCATCGTCTACCCGGCACAACTGTCGGCGCTGCGCGACATCAAGGTTCGCCAGCGCTTCATGCCCAATCAGTTTCTCAAGCTGGACGGCCTGAACCTGTCGACCAGTCGCAACCACACGATCTGGGTCGGTGACCTGGCCCGTGAAGCCTGCGCCGACAGTGCGCGCCTGTATCTGGCGAGTATCGCGCCGGAAGAAAGCGAAGGTGATTTCCGCCTGGCGCAGTTCCTCGCATGGCGTACAGAGGTGTTCAGCGAGTTTTTCCCGGCCTTGCTGGGCGCTGGAAGCAACCGCGACGACCACTGGTGGAGCGGCCTCTGCGGGGCTGACGCCGGACTCCTGGAAGCGCTGCGCTTGCAATGGAGCAAAGCCTCGGAGCCTGCGCAGTTTTCGATGAAACGCATGGCCCAGGTGCTGCTGGACGTAATCGCCATCACTCGCGCGCGTTTGGCCGAAGGTCGTCCGGTCAGCCATCTGGCGGCATTCATCGCGGTGCTTGGCAAGGCGCTGATTCCGGACATGTCAGCGCAGATCATCAGCGCGTTCGGACTGCCCGAGGCCCGCGTCCATGCCACGCTGATGAACGGCCCGGCCGCTGAATACTCCATCTGAACGGACTCACGACAATGCTCATCGATTATGAGATAGCGGTCATTGGCGC